>ERZ1023440.95-NODE-95-length-28259-cov-11.515778_pt1 | contig 28259 bp, 28 predicted proteins | sample MGYA00380520_ERZ1023440 | MGnify/ENA primary metagenome ERZ1023440 (study PRJEB33173, sample SAMEA4830335) | metagenome | study: EMG produced TPA metagenomics assembly of the PRJEB25223 data set...
AGGGCAACACGTAGAGCGACGCTTTATGTGTCGCTCTGTGTGTTGAAACATAAAGGCTCCTTAGATGGACAAATGCGGCTTTGCCGTCTTGCCCGCCTTGACGCGAATTGGCGCAAGGCGGGTCTTTTATCCGTGGCTGAGACGGTTATTAGGATTATTTTTCCAGATAGATATATTTGGAGCGTGAGTGATCCATGATATTGATTTCATAGCCTTTCACATAGGGCTTGACTAAGCGTTTGCTGACATAGGAGTAAATCGGCAAAATCGCAAAATCATCGGTAAACATCTGCTCCGCCTGATTTAAAATCTTGCCGCGCGCATCCAAATCCTGCTCTTTTGCCGCCTGTGCCAAAAGTTCGTCAAATTCGCTTTGCGCGAAGTCCACGTCATTTAAGCCGCCGCCTGCTTGGAACATCTCAAGGAAGGTATAGGGATCGTTATAATCGCCAATCCAGCCGGCACGGAAGATTTGCGTATTTTTTTCGCGCCGCGTTTGCAGATAGACCTTCCATTCTTGATTGGTCATTTCCGTTTGCACGCCTAGAACCTGCTTCCACATGCCGGAAACGGCAACCGCGATTTTTTTATGGTTTTCGTTGGTGTTGTAGAGCAGTTCCACTTTCAGCGGATTGTCTTTGCCGTAGCCTGCTTCGGCGTATAAACGCTGTGCTTCGGCGATTTGCTTGTCGCGCGACCAGCTCGCATATTCCGGCACATAATGCTCATAGTGCATCACACCCGGCGGCACAATGGTATAAGCGGCTTTCTCGCCTGCACCGGTTACTTTTTCCGTCAAGATATTGCGGTCAATCGCCAGACTCAAGGCTTGGCGCAATTTCAGATTGTCTTTAAAGGGCGCTTTGCTTAGATTCAGACCGTAGTAGTAAGCACCTAAATAATCGCCGATTTTCAATTCTTCCGCTAGATTTTCTCTAATCCATTTGAGTTGGTCATTAGGAATTTCATTTGTCCAATCCAATTCGCCGGCGCGGTAGCGCTTAAGCTCGCTGTTTTGATCTTCGGTGGGGTAGAAAATCACTTGATCGAGTTTTACCGCTGCTTTATCCCAGTAAGTATCGGATTTTTCCAGCGTGATATGCGACTGCAAGACCCAGTCTTTCATTTTAAAAGGTCCGCTGGAAACGATGTTCTCCGGACGCGTCCATTCTTTGCCGTGTTTTTCCACTACCGCTTTCGGCACGGGATACGTGGAGGAATGCGTGAGCAAGCCCAAGAAATAAGGCGTCGGCGCATTCAGCGTGATTTCCACCGTGTGCGCGTCAATGGCTTTGACGCCCAATTCGCTGCTGTCTTTGATTTCCCCTTCGGTAATTTCTTTCGCGTTTTTAATCGGGTAAGCGATAAAGGAATATTTGGAACCTGTAGCAGGGTCAACGAGACGGCGCAGGGCAAATACCACATCTTCCGCGGTGAAAGGGCTGCCGTCCGTCCAATTCTGTTCCTGCAAATGGAAAGTATAGACCAAGCCGTCGGCAGAAATATCCCAAGATTTTGCCAAACCCGGCACCAATTCCCCTGCGGCATCTTCCGCCACCAAGCCTTCAAACAAATCGCGCTGAATATTCGATTCGGGCACGCCTTCGGAAATTTGCGGATCTAAAATCTGCGGCTCGGCGCCGTTACCGCGGCGAAATATCATTTCCGCACTGGCGCTGCTTGCCAAAACCGCCAAAATGGCCACGCTTAATGCTTTTTTCATCAGATACACTCCTCTATCATTATGGGAAAGATGGCGCATAAGCGCCAAACGCAAGATTATACCAAGTCTGATACCTTTGCAAAAAACCTTGAGTAAGCATTTATAGTCGGAGAAGTGAAAAGTAGTACAAGGCGGCGAGCCGCAGACAGTACAAGAGCGTACGGCAAGGCGAGCCAACGCCGTAATACTTTTTCAATTCTTTGACTATACCAAAATGCTTTATAGGAAGTCTTTGTCAAAGCGACATAAGCTTAATTCATGGCAAAATGTTTCAACACACAGAGCGACACATAAAGCGTCGCTCTGCGTGTTGCCCTGAATTGGAAGAGGTTACACCTCTCCCACAAGATTATCCTCCCTAAAGGGAGGGGTTTCAACCAGTAAGGAAATTTTGATGAATTTCTTTTCAAGAGGTAGCGGATACTTGTATCCGACATTGTTCAAGCTATACATTTGTCGGATTCAAGAATCCGACCTACAATAATGAGACAAAGAAAAAGGCGAGAGATTGCTCTCTCGCCCTCTACATCCTTGTAGAAAATCTCTAATCAGATTAGAAATCGTGACGCAGACCTACACGTACAGTGTAGCCATTTTTTATATCGTTAACGTTCCAGTCAATGTATTCACCTTCAACATAGGTGTAAGTACGGTTGCTGAAGTTATATTGATAGCCTAAACCATAGGTGTAAATATTGCTATTAAAGTAGTCTTTAAGATCAGCTACACCAAAACCTGCACGGAAGGTATTAGGACCAGAATAGTATTCACCAGCTAAGGCATATTTTTCACCATCAGACCATGCTAAACGTTCTGCAGCCATTTTTTGATTTATAGCAGCTAAATTAGCAGGGCTACTATCACCATTAACACCCCAAGGACCACTAACACCAGCTACATCATTACCTGATTTATGCTCAGCACTGATAGCGACTTTAAATTGATCATTTTTGTATTCGGCAGCAACACCAACTACATTAATGCTTGATGAATTATCAAACGGAGCTGTTGCAGCAGGAATAACATTATTAGGATCAGTAGTATTAGCAGAAAGGAAAGTTACTGATTTACCTTTTTGAACATCAAGAGATGAATAAGCAGCACCTACGTAGAAACCGTTTTGTGCATACCAAATACCTGCTTGATAAGCAGAGAATGATTTGTTATCAGAGAAACCAACTACATCATGGTCGCCATCTAATACGCCAGCCAATCCGAATTGGAAGCCGTTCATATTAGGCGATACATAGCTGATCACTTTAGGAATACGTGAACCACCAGTCGCTTTACCATAGTGCGTAGTTTCGCCGTAGAAGCTATTTTGGAAGATATCGGCTTTGTTAGTTACGATTTTGTAGAGCGAATTTTGTTTACCGAAAGTTACTTCACCGAAATTACCGCGTAAGCCAAGGTAAGCGTAACGCGTGCTATCAACACCGCCATTAGGGTCAAAACCAAATTCGATTTTATAGAAAGCTTGCAGACCGTTATTCAGGTCTTCAGTACCTTTGATACCGAATTTAGCGGATGAAGTATCTAAGTTCCAACGGTTATCAGTGATACTGCTTCTAATAGTATCAGTATTGTTTTTGTTAACTTGAGTTTCAACACCCAATGAACCATAAAGAGTGGTGGTGTTTTCAGCTTGAGCTGATGCGATCATGCCTGCGGCAACGCTTAATGCAATAAGAGCTTTTTTCATGTGTTTTCTCCAATGAGATAAAAGTGTTTTCAAGGATTGCCTAATCCGAGGGCAATAGTACTGCTTTTTTTGCAGGGATGCAACAACTTTGTTGCATTTTACCAACAAAAAAATTTTTGTTGTTTTTTCACTACAGCTTAGCACGCTGTTCCGCCGCCTTCTGCTTGCAGCGAAGGCTTTTTCTCTCCCCATTTTCTTAGAAAAAGACTTTATCGATCATTTTCGCCACGATGCAGAGCAGGAAGATGCCGAAGGTTTTTTTGAGTTTGTCTGCCGGCAGGCGGTGCGAGAGTTTGACGCCGAGCGGCGCGGTCAACATGGTGGCGACGGCGAGAAGCATGGAGAGAATGGGCAGTGTCCATATGGCGATTTCCTATGAGTTGCTTGCTGTAAAAGCGGGACATTTTAATAAAATGGGAGCTTTTTCAGGATTTTATAGTCTTTTAAGGTCAAATGAGATTATTACTAGTACCTTAACGTCAAAATGAGATTGAGAGATACACATTTCATCAGGAGGAGCGCCTGAAATAATCTCATTTTGACGTTAAGAGACTATACAAGCGCTTCTTATGACAAAAATGCACATCTCTATAGTCGGAGAAGTGGAAAAGTAGTACAAGGCGGCGAGCCGCAGACAGTACAGATAGTACGGCAAGGCGAGCCAACGCCGTAATACTTTTTCAATTCTTCGACTATACCTCTCATTTTGACCTTAAGGTACTATAATGCTCTGTGTTAGGCGGGCATTTATACCTGAAGAAAATAGGCGATGAAAAACGCCGGCGGATTTTGCCATACCGATAGACAAGCTAGTCGTATCGATTAAAAGGACGAATAAAAATACATCAACAACTCAATATGTTATGACTTGATTCATCAAATAAAGTAAGACATAATTCACCAATCAACCTTACCATTAGGAGACTCTATGGCTGTACAATTAAAGCTCACCTCTAAGGGACAAATCACCCTAAAAAAAGAATTCTTACAACATTTAGGCGCTGATGACGGAACGGTGCTAGACGTAGAAAAACTTGCAGACGGGGCAATCAAAATTTCAGCTAAAAGACCGAAAAAAAACTCTTCTTTTGCAGAATTTGCAGGATTGTTTAGCAATCACAGCGGCAAACAATTCACCATCGAAGAATTAAACGATGCGATTGCCGATGCTTATGCAGAAGCAGGTGTGCAAGGAATTTCTAATAAATGAAAGTCGCCATTGATACCAATATTTTAGTCAGGCTATTCGTGATAGATGATGAAAAACAGCATCGGCAATCATTGGAAATTTTAGATCAGGCGGAGAACATCATTATTCCAACAACTGTCTTTTGCGAGACGATTTGGGTGTTGCGGAGACTTTACCAGCAATCGAATCACGACATCTACAATAAGTTGTCGTATTTTCTTACTCATCCGAAATTGATATATGCGCAAGCAGAAGTAGAGGCGGGTTTTGCTTTTATGCAGGAAGGCGGTGATTTTGCCGATGGTGTCAATGAATATGCCGGTAGTCAATTAGGCGCAGAAAGTTTTGCAACTTTTGACCAAAAAGCGATTAAGCTATTTAAAAAGCTAGGAAAAAATATGTATAGTCATTCATGACAAATATGAACATTATATTTTTAACCTTAGCTTAGGCGTTTATGCCGGAAAGTACTCGCATGACAAATTGTATTGGGTATAAATTCCTAATCTACTAATTTATAAAGAAGTAGGTCGGATTCTTGAATCCGACAAATTGATATTTTAAGTCATGTCGGATACAAGTATCCGACCTACCCGATTGAAAAATAATCAATTTTTTCATGAATTGGCTATAAAAAGTCGGATATAAATATCCGACTTTTTTAGATAAAGCGGTTCATCAGCATAAGGTTCGCTAACGTGCCTTCTGCTTTGCGGTCGCGGTTGGGATTGTATTGCCGATAATTCCATGCGCTGTCGTAGCGGTATTGCCAGCCGTTGAAATTGAGTTGGTCTTGCGACATGCCGACAAGGGTCAGAATCAGCACGCCGTCGCGCAGCAGTTGCATGCGGTAGAGATTGACTGCCGGCAGGTCGCCGAAACGCAGTTCTACGCCGTAATCGAGCACATAGTGTTGTTCGTCAAAGCGCGGTTTGAGGACAAAGCCTTTCCAGCGGACTTTTTCCGCTTCGGAGAAGCCGTTTTCTTGGTTCATCATTTGCAGGTCTTCATTGGCTTTTTGAATCAGTACTTGTTCGTTGATTTGCTGCAATGAGGGATTTTCGATGTAGCCTGTTTGGCGGTATTCCAATAGCGCGAATACGTCTTGCGCGCCGTTTTTGCGCGCCACGGCGAGGATGTTACGCCCCAGTTCTTGTCCGAATTCCGCTTGAATGAATGCGTTTTGCTCGGCGGGCTTGAGTACTGTCCAGCCTTCAGGGGCTATCAGGGTCGCTTGCTTCATAAAATGGCAGTTCTCCGTATTTTTCAGACCATAGATTAACGATGCGGCAGAAGATTTCCGCCGTGAGTTCGGTGTCGTATTTGGCGCCGTGTGCGCGGCTGCTGTCGTATTCCAATCCCGCTTGGCGGGCAATGCGTGCCAATACGGTTTGCCCGTATGCCAATGCGCCGAGGGATACGGTGTCTAGGGCGCTAAAGGGATGGAAGGGGTTGCGATCGTATTTGCTGCGCTCGGCAAGGGCGTTGATAAAGCCTAGATCAAATTGGGCGTTGTGTCCGACTAGAATGCTGCGCGTGCATTGCTGGGCTTTTTGGTATTCGCGGATGGCACCGAAGAGTTTGTTCGCGACTTTGGCTTCGTCCAGAGCGGGTCGCAGGGGATGAAAGGGGTCGATGCCCGTAATTTTGAGGGATTCGGGGTCGATGTTGGCGCCTGCAAAGGGTTTGACGTGGTAATGCAGAGTGTCCACAGGCACGAGTTTGCCTTCGGCGTTAAAGTTCACAAAGACGGCGGCGACTTCTAATAGGGCGTCTTTGCTGCGGTCAAAGCCGCCTGTTTCCACATCGACGACAACGGGCAAAAAGCCGCGAAAACGCCGGTTGATTTTTCTTTCTGTCATGCGCTCCTGCGCTTTATTTCGTTTGATTGAGGGCTTGCCATGCCTGCTGGGTGTAGAGGAGCATGGAGTATAGGGTTAAGGCGGCGGCGATAATCAGCAGCACTTGTCCGATTTGCCAAATGGGCAGACCGATAAAGGGTTCGCGGAAGATTAAAAAACCTAATGCCAGCATTTGGGCGGTGGTTTTCCATTTGCCGACTTTGCCGACGGCAACCACATCACGCATGTTCATCGATGCCATCCATTCGCGTAGGGCGGAAATCCAGATTTCGCGTGCGATAATGATGAGGGTGCAGAGCAGCAGCCATTGCTCGGGAAAGTGCGAGAGGACGATAACTAAGATGACGCAGACCATGAGTTTATCCGCCACGGGGTCGAGAAAGGCGCCGAAAGCGCTGACTTCCTTCATACGGCGCGCCAGATAGCCGTCGAAATAATCGGTCACGCAGGCAATGACATAGACCCATAAGGCCAGCCATTGTCCCCATGATTCGGGGTGGCAATAGTAAAAGAGCGCAAAGAGCGGTATTAAGGCAACGCGCAATATGGTGAGTTTGGTAGCAAGACCTGCCATGATTCATCCTTTTTCCCTTGAATGCTTTATTTCAGCCGTTTTCGTGCAAGCTGGCATAAATTTCCTGCGCCAGTGTAGCACTAATTCCTTGAACGCGCGAAATCTCTTCGCTGCTTGCCGCCAAGACGCCCTGTATGCCGCCGAAATGGCGAATCAGGGCTTGACGGCGTTTCGCGCCTACGCCGGCGATGTTTTCCAAGACCGATTGCTTGGCTTTTTTATCGCGTCCGCTGCGGTGTCCGGTGATGGCGAAGCGGTGGGCTTCGTCGCGGATTTGTACGATTAATTGCATGGCTTGGCTGTCCGGCGGCAAATAGCGGGCTTGGCTTTCATGGGGAAACCAGAATTGTTCCAAGCCGGCTTTGCGCCCCTGCCCTTTGGCGACGCCGATAAGCTGCACGCCTTGAATACCGAGTTCGGCAAAGACTTCTATCGCTTGATTGAGTTGTCCGCGTCCGCCGTCGACAAAGAAGATATCCGGCATGATGCCTTCGCCGTTTTTCAGGCGCGTGAAGCGGCGCATGAGCATCTGCCGCATAGCGGCATAGTCGTCGCCGGGCTGAATATCTTGAATTTTATAGCGGCGATAGTCGGATTTCAGCGCGCCGCGATGGTCGAAGACAACGCAGGAAGCGATGGTATATTCGCCCTGCATATGGCTGATGTCGCCGCATTCGAGACGCTGGGGAATCGACGGCAAATGAAAGGCTTCGGCAAGGGCGCGGAAGCGGTTTTCCATTGTCATTTTGCCCGATAAACGCAGGCTAAGGCTCATTTTGGCGTTTTCCTGCGCCATTTCCAGCCAGCGGCGGCGGTCTTCACGCGGCTGGGTGCTAAATTGCACTTTGCGCCCCGCTTTTTCACTTAAATAATCCATCAGCCAATCGGCATCCGGCGGTTCATGGCTAAGGATGAGTTGCGGCGGCGGCAGACGTTCATGATAGAACTGCCCGATAAATGCCGCCAAGACTTCCGCTTCCGGCAAAGGCTCGGGCAGTTTGGGATAGAAGGCCTGCGAGCTGACATTGTGTCCGTCGCGGTAAAACAGGGCTTGCACGCAGACTTCGCCGTAGTCGCTGACCACCGCCAAGATATCGGCATCCGCCGCGCCTGCCACCATGTGTTGGCGCTCCGTGAGTTTGCGTAATTGCATCAATTGGTCGCGCAAACGCGCCGCTTGTTCGTATTCCTGTGCATGGCTGGCGGCTTGCATGGCTTGGTCTAAGTCTTGCAGCAGGGTGTCGCTGCGTCCTTTGAGGAAATCGCGCGTAGCGGCAACGGTTTGCGCATAGTCCGCTTTGGCGATGTAGTCCACGCAGGGGGCGTAGCAGCGCTCAATTTGATATTGCAGGCAAGGACGGCTGCGGTTGGCGAAATAGCTGTCTTCGCATTGGCGCACGCGAAAGACTTTTTGCAGCAAATCCAAGGCATGGCGCACCGCCTGCACATTCGGATAAGGCCCGAAATATTCGCCCTGTTTGCGCGCGCCGCGATGCAGGGACAGACGCGGAAAAGCATGCGCCGACAGATGAATGAAGGGGTAACTTTTATCGTCGCGCAATAAGATATTGAATTTGGGACGATGCGCCTTAATCAGATTGTTTTCTAAAATCAGGGCTTCGGTTTCGCTGGCGGTGGCGGTGGTATCGATATCGACCACCGCTTTCATCAATGCTTGGGTTTTACCGGACAAGCCTTGGCTGCGGAAATAGCTCGAGAGGCGTTTGCGCAGGTTTTTGGCTTTGCCGACATATAAAACAACGCCGGCGGCATCGCGCATTTGGTACACCCCCGGACGGGTAGTCACATGGCTTAAAAAGGTTTTGGGATCAAAACGGCGCTGTTCGCTCATCGCCATCAAAACACGCTTGCCGATTAGTCTGCGGCGGCACGCAAGAGCGCATCAACGCGCTGCGCATCTTCGGGACTGTCCACGCCTGCCGGCGGCGCCTGCGCCACATTGTCCACCGCAATGCGGAAACCCTGCTCCAAAAAGCGCAGTTGCTCGAGCTTTTCCGCCTGCTCCAAAGGGGTGGCGGCTAATTGCGGATAGGCGCGCAGGGCTTTGCCGCGGTAGGCATAAATGCCGATATGGCGGCGGTAAGGAAAATCGCCGCCGTCGCGCACGCAGGGCAATAAGCTGCGCGAGAAATACAGGGCATAACCCTGCATATCGCTGACGACTTTTACCATATTGGGCGATGCCGGCGATTCATCGCTCTGAAAAGGCGTGGCAAGAGTGGCGACCGCCGCTTCGGGGTGGCGGATAAGGCAATCCGCCACTTGTCTAATCAAAGTCGGCGGCAGCAGCGGTTCGTCGCCCTGCACATTAACAATCAGGGTGTCGTCATTCCAGCCTTTTTTCTGTACCACTTCGCTTAAGCGGTGCGTGCCGTTTTCATGTGCGGTACTGGTGGCAATGGCGGCAATGCCGTATTGCGCCAATACCGCACCGATGCGTTCATCATCATAAGCGACTAAAACAGGCAGACCGCTTTGGGCGGCACGGCGCGCCGTATGCACAATCATCGGCTCGCCAGCTAATAATTGCAGGGGTTTGCCCGGCAAGCGCGTGGCGGCATAGCGAGCCGGAATGACGATTTGAATATCAGTCATCTTGCGGCTCATCAGGCGCCGGTAAAGATGCCGGATTTTGCGCATGCTCGGGCAGGAGCATGGCAATGCCGTTTTCAATCGGATAGCGGCGCTGCGCCGCCTGATTGATTAAATAAGCGCCGTCGTCACTCAATTCCAAGGGATTGCCGTCAATCGGGCAGCGCAGCAGGGCAAGCAGATTATTGTTCATCATCCGCGCCCTCTTCTTCGTGTTCATTTTGCCCCTCATCGGCTGGTGCTTGACGCAGCGCTTTGATTTTGCCTGATAACGTATTGAGTAAATCGGCAAAGGCTTTTTCAAATTGCGCGATGCCTTCTTTTTCCAATTTCGCCGCGATTTTCTCCATATCGATGCCGATTTCCGCCATGCGCCGCATCAATTGTGGCGCTTCCTCTATGCGGCGCAGCAGGCTGTCGCTGGCGCGTCCGTGGTCTTTAAAGGCTTGATAGGTGGCCGGCGGAATGGTATTGACGGTATTGCGTCCGATTAATAAATCGACATAGCGGGTGTCGGAATACTGCGGATTTTTTGTGCCGGTGCTTGCCCAGAGCAAACGCTGCACTTTTGCGCCTTTTTGCTGCAAGTCCAGCCAATCGTCATGGCTAATTCGCTCCAAGAAGTAGCGGTACGCCAATTGCGCATTGGCTACCGCCGCCCGTCCGCGCAGGGCGGCATGTTCTTCCGGCAGGGCTTCGTCAATCGCGCTGTCCACGCGGCTGACGAAGAAACTCGCCACCGAACGCAGGTAATCAATCGACTCACCTGCCGCCACACGCGTTTTCAAGCCGTCGATATAGGCTTCCAGCACTTGCTGATAGCGCGAGACGGAGAAGAGCAAAGTGGCATTGACATGCACGCCTGCCGCCGTCAGCTCGCGAACGGCGCGCACACCTGCTTCGGTCGCCGGCACTTTAATCATCACGTTTTCACGCGCCACTTTGGCAAACAGGGCTTTGGCTTCGGCAATGGTTTTTTCGCTGTCATGGGCAATATCGGGCGAGACTTCCAAAGATACCATGCCGTCCACGCCGCCTGTGCGCTCAAATACGGGCAACATCTGGTCGCAGGCCATTTGAATGTCTTCGATTGCCAAGGCGAAGAAAGCGTCGCGCACGCCGCCGGTATTGTTCTCCAGCCAGTGCTGCAAGGCTTGGTCATAACCTTCGCTTTCCGCCAGCGCTTTTTGGAAAATCGCCGGATTGGAGGTTACGCCGCGCAAATCGTCTTCTTCAATCAGACGTTGCAATTCGCCGTTTTTCAGCATGGCGCGGTGGATGTTGTCATACCAAGCGCTCTGCCCGAATTGCGCCAATTGCTGCAGGGGATTGGCTTTTTCCGCAATGACTTCTGTAGTTTCTGCCGCTTCTTCCTTCACTTGGACAGCCGCTTCTTCCTCAGTTACTGCCTTTTCCGCTTCAGCGACCGTTTCTTCGCTGCTTGGTTCGGCTTGCTCAAGCGGAGCGGCGGTTTCAGCCGCTTCTACCGCTTGCACAGGCTTTTCTTCCTGCACTTCTAGAACTTGCGCTTCGGCAGTTTCGCTAAGTGTTTCTGCCGCTACGGATTCGGCAGGGATTTCCGTCTCGGCTTCTGCCGCCTGCGCCGCTTCTGTCGCCGCTTTTTCTGCGGCGGATTTTCTCGTGCGGCGCGTCCGTGTTTTTTTCGCCGGCGCTTCGGCGGCTTCCGCGTTTTCACCGACGGCTGTTGCGGCGCTTTCATGCGCTTCTGCGGCCACGTCTGCCGTTATTGGCGCTGTTTCTTCCGTTTCGACTGCTTCTGTAGCCGCTTCTTCTGCCGCGGTTTCCGCCGTTTCGGCTGTCGTTGCGGTTTCGCTGTCGCTTAAAAAGCTCACCAAACCCGGCTGAGCGGATTTAACGGCAGGAGCTTGCGGTGCCGACTCTTGGACTGCTGCAGTTTCATTATGCTGCGCAGGAGCAAAGGGCAAATCGGCTTGCAGATTTTCGGACGCTGCGGTTTCCGCTTCCACCTCATAAGCCGCTTGCTGCTCTTGGGCGGCACGGCGGGTTTCAGGTGCTTTGCCTTGTCCGCGTACCGCATGCACATCACGCGGACGACCTTTGCCGACGGGACGTCCGTTAATCGTTTCCGGCGGATTTTGCAATTGCTCGATGCTCGGATTCACATCATCTTGCACCGGCTCGGCTTTGGCGCGGCGGCGATTGCTTTTCTCTTCGCGCGGCAGGTTTCCCGCAGCGGTATTTGACTCAACACGCTCTTGCGCAGCAAGTTTCTCAAGCGCCGTCGTGTCTTGCTGACGCTGACGTTCGCGCCGCGGCTGACGCCGCTCTTCATCGCGATTTTCTTTCTCGCCGCGCGCTTCTTGGCGTTCTTGACGCGCTTGCCGCTGACGGTCTTGCCGCGGCTGACGATTATTTTTTTCTTTGTTTTTTACCTGCTCGCGCACTTGCTCGGCATTAGGCGCAGCACTGCCGCTGTCTTTAAACAAGGCAACGACTTTCGAGAACAGGGCGGACAGACCGCCTTTCTCGCGTTTTTCCGTTTTCTCGGGCTGCTGCGGCGCAGGAGCATGCGGCACAATATTCGATACCGCCGCCTGCTCCGGCGCAGGCATATGTCCGTGCTGAAGCGGCGTATCTTCGTTGCTTTCATGGCGCAGCGGCATGCGATAGCTTGGAATCCGCTCTTCATCGACCTCGTCATCGCGCACACGCTCGATGCAATAATCCGGCGTATGCAAATTCACGTTCGGCATCAAAACGATATCTACTTCATGACGCTGCTCGATGCCGCGCAGGGCGCTGCGTTTTTCATTGAGCAGGTAAGTGGCGATCGAAACCGGCAATTCGCCGATGATGCGCACGGTGCGGTCTTTCATCGCCTCTTCTTCAATCAGGCGCAGAATCGATAATGACTGCGACTGAATACCGCGGATGCTGCCCTGCCCTTTGCAACGCGGACAGACTTGATGACTGGCTTCGTCAATCGAAGCGCGCAGCCGTTGGCGCGACATTTCCAATAAACCGAAGCGCGAAATCCGCCCGATTTGCACGCGCGCACGGTCGATAGTGGTGGCATCATACAGACGCTGTTCAATATCTTTGCGGTTGCGCTGCGAAAGCATGTCGATGAAATCGATCACAATCAATCCGCCGAAATCGCGCAGACGCATTTGGCGGGCAATTTCGTCCGCCGCTTCCAAATTGGTTTGATAGGCGGTTTCTTCAATATCGCCGCCTTTGGTAGCTTTGGAGGAGTTGATGTCAATCGAAACCAAGGCTTCGGTGTAGTCAATCACAATCTCGCCGCCGGAAGGCAGTTTGACGGTGCGTTGATAGGCGCTTTCGATTTGTCCTTCGATTTGATAGCGGGTAAAGAGCGGCGTGGTGTCTTCGTATAATTTGAGTTTGTTCGCGCTAGAGGGCATGACCAAATTCATGAAGCCCAAGGCTTGCTGATAGACGCGCGGGTCGTCAATCAAAATCTGCGCAATATCGGGGCGCAGATAATCGCGCAAAGCGCGCACGATAATATTGCTTTCTTGATAAATAAGGCGCTGCGGCGGGCTTTTAACGTATTCTTCGCTAATCGCCGTCCAGACTTGCATGAGAAAATCCAAATCCCATTGCAATTCTTCCTGCACACGTCCGACCCCTGCGGTGCGCACAATCACGCCCATATCTTCAGGGATTTCCAATTGGTCCAAAGTATCGCGCAATTCTTTGCGCTCATCGCCCTGAATGCGGCGCGAAACGCCGCCGGCGCGCGGATTATTCGGCATCAGGACTAAGAAACGCCCTGCCAGACTGATATAGGTCGTCAGTGCCGCGCCTTTATTGCCGCGCTCTTCTTTTTCAATCTGCACCAAAACATCTTGTCCGACTTCGAGCATGTCTTTCATGCCGAGCTTTTCGCCTTGGGTGTTGGTGGAGCCGATCAGATATTCTTTAGCGATTTCCTTAAAGGGCAAAAAACCGTGTCTTTGGCTGCCGTAATCGACAAAAACCGCTTCTAAAGAGGGCTCAATTCTTGTAATTTTGCCTTTGTAGATATTGGATTTTTTCTGGGCGGAATAGAGGGTTTCCATATCCAGATCGTAGAGTTGCTGGCCGTCGACCAGCGCCACGCGCAGCTCTTCGTGCTGCGTGGCATTGATAAGCATCTTTTTCATTATTTTGAATTCTCCAAGAGCCGACAAACGCTCTCAAGGCGCTTTTTGCCGGTGATAATAGGTTAAGTACACAATAGAAATAAGCATCAAGCCAAGCAAAAACAAATGCGTAGCCCGCTGCTGTAAAAAATCTGTCGTTTCCGAACGCGTGTAACACGAAAAAATTCCGTTTAGTAGTGAAATCTTGAGGCGCTAAACTATACCAATTTGGACCGATATAGGCAATTCTCAAGCTTGCCCTAGTCCCTATCTTATGACAGGATATGCCGCAAAATAAAGGAAGTTTTATGCAGAATAATCCCATTGAAGCAAAGTCTTATATCTATGAACATCCGCTTTCGGAACGTATGCGTTTATTTATGCGTCTTGACAGCATGTTCGAACAGATGCGTCTGTTTCACAAAGCCGACGAATATTATTCGATTCAGCTTTTTTTAGATGCTTTGTTCGATGTCTTGGATTTTCTCCACCGCTATGAAATCCGTGCGGAAATTCTCAAAGAATTACAGCGCTTAAGAATTTTACTAGCACGTGAAATCGAACATATGCATATCCATTGCCGGCATGACGAAGATATTGACCGCAGTCTCATTGAGATTCACGACATGAATTTCAATCCGATTAGCGCTTTGCGCGAGAATGAATTATTTAACAGTCTGCGCCAACGCAATTTCAATCAGAGCGGCAACTGCCTGTTTGAAGTGCCTGCCTATCAATTTTGGCTGGCAAAAAATTGCGAGCAGGGAAACGGCTTTCTGCCCTACTGCTATTCATTATTTTCTCCCATTGCCAAAGCCATCGGCTTAATTTTGACCTTAGTGCGCTGCGGTGCGACGATTACCGAAGAACATACCGATGACGGCATGTTTTTAAAAACCTTGGAAAAGGACAAAAAAAACCAATTATTACGCGTGCATCTTGCCCCGCAATATTCAGTCTTTCCGCGCATCAGCGGCGACAATCATCGCTTTGCGATTCGTTTTATGGAGCAACCCGATCCGCAGCTGCGCTCGGCGCAAACAGAAAAACCGGTATCCTTCGGCTTACAAGTCTGCGTGCTATAAAGAATTGAAAAATATAGTCTCTTAACTTCAAAATGAGATTATTCTAAGCGCTTCTCCTGACAAAATGTGTATCTCTAAGTCTCATTTTGAAGTTAAGGTACTATATAAAAAGGCACCTTCTGTTTAAGGTGCCTTTCGTGTTTCTATTCTAGGGTCTGTTGACAATCATCTTAAAACCATAAGTATTGCAGCGAGGTAAATGTTTGCCGCAAAGGATCTCTCTGTTTTCTCCGAAGGCATGGCTATCTTCTTAAACTCCTTTAAATCACAGAAAGCATTTTCTAACAAATGACGCCATTTGCACATATGCCGGTCATAAGCACGTTGCAGTTTTCGCTTGCTCGTCGGCGCAATCACCGCTTGGCAAGCGCTTTCGTTCAGTTCCTCTATAGTCGAAGAAGTGGGAAAGTGGTACAAGGCGGTAAGCCGCAGACAGTACAGATAGTACGGCAAGGCGAGCCAACGCCGTAATACTTTTTCAATTCTTCGACTATAGCTTCTGTGTCTGAGCATTGTCCTCATATCCGCGGCAGTGCGTCTAGACCTTCAAATATTCTGTATTTTTCCCAATCCAGCGCGTCAGTAGGACTGCGGCATAATCGCTGCCTTCCAATGCGTCGGCGATTTGCTCCGCTTCAGCAAGCAAGACTTGGTCGCGTTCGATATCGGCGATTTTCAAACCCAATGCGCCGGTCTGCCGCGTGCCGAGTAATTCTCCCGCGCCGCGAATGCGCAAATCCTCTTCGGCGATGCGAAAACCGTCCGTACTGTCGCGCATCATATTCAGGCGGCGTTTGGCGGTTTCGCCCAAAGGCGCTTGATACATCAAAATGCAGTCCGATTGCACGCTGCCGCGCCCGACCCGCCCGCGCAATTGGTGCAATTGCGAGAGTCCGAAACGTTCGGCGTTTTCAATAACCATCAGCGAGGCATTCGGTACATCTACGCCCACTTCTATCACGGTAGTGGCGACTAATAAATCAATTTCCGCCGCCGCAAAGCGCCGCATGGTCTCGCTGCGTTCTTTACTCTCTATTCGCCCATGTACCAATGCCACGCGCACATCGGGCAGGAGGGCTTGAATATGAGCGCTGATCGCTTCGGCATTTTCGCATTCCAAGACTTCCGATTCTTCAATCAACGGACAGACCCAATAGGCTTGTGCGCCTTGGCGGCAAGCGGCGCCCACTCTGGCAATCAGCTCGTCGCGGCGCGCATTGCTCATCACGGAGGTGCGAATCGGCTGCCGCCCTGCCGGTAATACGTCGATAATCGAGGTATCCAATTCGCCGTAAGCACTCATGGCGAGGGTGCGCGGAATCGGCGTGGCGGTCAGCACCAATTGATGCACCGCCTGTCCCGCGGCGGCTTTTTCCTGCAATTGCAGACGTTGATGCACGCCAAAGCGGTGCTGCTCGTCCACCGCCACCAAAGCCAAATCCTGATATTGCACCTGTTCTTGGAAGACGGCATGGGTGCCGATAATCAGATGCGCTTCGCCTGCCGCAATCTCCGCCAATATTTGTCTCTTCTCTTTAGCGCGTAATTTGCTGACCAGCAAAACGCTGCGCAGCGGCAAATCCGCCAGTAAACGCTGCATATTTTGCGCATGTTGCTCGGCTAAAAGCTCCGTCGGCGCCATAAAGACGGCCTGTTTACCGGCCGCCACCGCCTGCAAGCAAGCCAGCAGGGCAATCACCGTTTTGCCCGAACCGACATCGCCCTGCACCAAACGCAGCATCGGCACAGGGCGCGCCATATCGGCGGCAATTTCCTGATATACACGCGCTTGCGCCTCTGTCAGCTGAAAAGGCAGGCCTTGCAAAAAACGCCGCACTAAAGGACTATCCGCCGGCAGGGCGGGCGCAGGCAGACGGCGCAATTGGGCGCGGGCATTGTGCAAGGACAATTGATGCGCGGCTAATTCTTCGATAATCAGGCGTTTTTTCGCAGGATGCTGATTATCATCGGGACAGGGCAAGACATCCGCCAATGAGGGCTGATGCAGGGCATGCAAAGCGCGGGCAAAATCCCAGTAACCCGCCGCGCTTAAAGGGTCCTGCGGCGCAGGCGGCAATTGTGCTAAGAGCTGATGCACCGCTTGCCGCCAACGCATTTGGCTTAAGCCTTTCACGCTGGGATAGACCGCCTGCAAACTGTCGGGCAATTGCACCACATCGCCCTCGTCCAGCCATGTGATTTCAGGATGCGCCATATCGTAGCCATAGGAGCTGTAGGCAACCTTGCCGTAAAACAAGCCGCGGCGGTTTTCGCGAAACGGTTTGATTTGGCTGGGGTAAAAACGGAAATATACCAAGCGGAAGACATCGCCGTTATCGTCTTTAATCTCCACGCGCAGCAAGCGGCGGCGGCCTTCCTGAATTTGGCAGCGCTGCACATAGCCGTGCACCAGTGCCGTTTGTCCGTCGCGCAAAGCGGCGACCGGCGTGAGATGCGAGCGGTCTTCATAGCGCAGCGGCAAGGTCAGCAAGACATCGCGCACGCGGCGCAGACCCGCACGTAAAAAAGTCTGAGTGAGGGCATCACTCAGACCTAAAGCGGATTGCAGACTGTCGTCAAAATCCAGCATTATTAAGCAAGCGCAAGCACCGCTTCCGCTTCCACTTGCGCACCTTTGGGCAAAGCGCTGATGCCCAGCGCCGCACGCGCCGGATAAGGGGCGGCAAAACGCGAATTCATCACTTCGTTAAATTCGGCAAAGCGGCTTAAATCCGTCAGATAGACATTCAATTTCACGATATTGCTTAAATCGCCGCCTGCCGCTTGGCAAATCGCGGCAAGATTATCAATCACTTGCTCGGCTTGGACTTTGAAATCTTCGCCGACCAGTTCGCCGGTATTCGGGTCGAGCGGAATTTGTCCCGATACGAAAACCAAATCGCCCACGCGCACCGCTTGGGAGTAAGGTCCGATCGCTTTCGGTGCTTTATCGCTTTGAATAATCTGCTTTTCAAACATACATTTCTCCTTATTTAGACGCGCTCAATCTGACTGATGCCGTCAATCAAGCGCAATTGCTGCATAATCTTTTCCAACTGTTCCAAACCCTGCACTTCCAATTTCATAATAAAGCGCCGCTGATCATTGCAATGCCCCAAGCGCTCCAATTGCAAATCCGTGATATTGCTGCCGCAATCGCCGATGATTTGCGCCACTTGCGAAAGCATTTTCGGACGGTCCTGCACCACAAAGACCAATTTGCTATTGAAAATGCCGTGCACATCTTCCGCCCATTCGGCGCGCAACCAATCCTGCCCGTCGCTGACTTTCGCCAAAACGCAATCGCGGCGGTGAATTTGAATGCCTTTGCCGCGTTCAATATGTCCGATAATCGCATCCTGATTCAGGGGATGGCAGCATTCGCCCAAATAGACGCCGCTGTCTAAGGCGCTATGCACGTACAAGACCTGCTCCTGCCCCAGCTCACTTTTCGCCTTGCCCAATAAGGCGGCGGCAATCAGGCCCGACTGCTTGCGTCCATAGGCAATATCATCTAATAAATCATTGATTTCAATTTCCTGCATCTTGGCATAGGCGACTAATTCTTTTTCCACCGCCGCATAGTCGCTGCCGAATTCGTGCAAAGCCGCATCCAGCAAATGCATGCCTAAAGTCCGCGCTTCTTTTTTCTCCAGACTGCGCAAATGATGATTCACGCCCGCCCGCGCTTTGGCGGTTACCACGAATTGCAGCCAGCCGGCATGCGGATGTGCCTGCGAATCGGTAATGATTTCCACAGTTTGCGCGCTTTGCAGAGGGCGGAAAATCGCATAGGGCAGTCCGTTGACTTTCGCGCCCACGCAATGATTGCCGATTTCCGAATGAATAGCATAGGCAAAATCCACGGGCGTGGCGCCATGTGGCAAATCAATGATTTGCCCTGTCGGCGTATAGACATGAATATCGCCTGAACTCAGCTCTTTTTTGACCGCATCGTAAAATTCCAAAGGGTCGTCCGTGATATTTTGCACTTCGCGCAGCCGCGACAACCAGTCGCGCATGTATTTTTCCGCAACTACATTATGATGTTCATTGCGCAAAGAGAGATTTTTCAAATGCTGATGCCAGACGGCGATAATCCCCGTTTCCGCCAAACTGTGCATATCGCGAGTGCGGATTTGCACATTCAGCACGGCGCCGACGGTTTTCATCAAAACGCTGCTGTGCAAAGAGCGGTAGCCGTTGCTTTTCGGCGCGGCGATATAATCTTCGAATTTGCCCGAAATCGGGCGGCAGGATTTGTGCAAAACACCCAAAACGCGATAACAATCGTCTTCGCTTTGCGTGATGATGCGCACGGGAATGGTGCGGCAGGCCTCGTCAAAACTCTGCTTGCGCTTCATACGCAAATACACGCCCCATAAATGGCGCTGCCGCTTGCTAATGCTGGCTTGGATATTTAAACGCATCAATTGCGGCTGCATTTCCTGCCGCAGGCGGTTAATCACGGTTTTATTGGTAAAACGCTGCTGATAATGCTTTTGCAGGACGGCGTAACGCCAAGGATGCAAATGGGAAAACGCCAAATCTTCCAATTGTATACGGAAATAGAATAAGCCCAAACGCCCCGCAATCGAGGCATAGACGTCCAAGGTTTCGCGGGCTTTGCGAATGCGCTTGTCGGGACGCAGCGCGCCGAGGGTCTGCATATTATGCAGGCGGTCGGCAAGTTTGATGATAATCACGCGCGGATCATCGGTCATCGCCACCAGCATTTTTTTAAAGCTGTCTGCCTGCGCTTCTTGCGGCGCTTGGTCTTTGAGGCGGTCTAATTTGGACACGCCGTCGACGATGGCGGTTACTTCCGTGCCGAAAACCTGCGCCATTTCCGCTTTGCTAATCGGCGTATCTTCTAATACATCGTGCAGTAAGCCCGCCTGCAAGACAGGCAAATCAAAACGCTGCGCGGCTAAGATTTTGCTGACAGCAATCGGGTGGACAAAATAAGGCTCGCCGGACTGGCGCATTTGTCCTTCATGGGCTTGCGCGCCATAGACGGCGGCGCGCAAGACTTCGGCAATCGTTTCATCATCAAGATAATGGCTTAATTCCTGCCGCAAAGCCTCCCAAGCGGCGATTAATTCATTTGCGCCGGTAAGTCCTGCAAAGGGTTGATAAGTCAGCGCGATTGCCATGATGCGTCCCGATTAGAATATGCCTTTTTGATTTTTTTGCAGCAACTGGGCGATGCTGCTTTGTCCTTCTTCGATTTCGCGCAAAGCAATCACGGTGGGTTTGTCATTGAGCGGCGCCACAAGCGGACTGGCGCCGAAAGCGATTTCACGCGCGCGACCGCTGGCGGCCAAAATCAAACGAAAGCGGTTGTTTTCTTCTACTAAACAATCTTCTACGGTAACTCTTGCCATGAATAGCTGTCCTTAAATATTGAGAAAATTCGGGCGTCTATGATAGCGAGAAATGCCCGCGAAAGCTACCGCGACTGCGTTTTTCGCCCCGCATCCTCATCGCCGCCGAAGAGATTTTTCCGCGCGCTGCGTTTGTCATCAGGCGCGGCTTGGTTCATGGCGATGCAGGCGCTGCGCAGGACTTTATCACCATCTTTCAGCTCAAAACGCCCGTCGGCGCCGCTTTGCCACGTCCAGTCGTCTAAACGGAAGGCACCGTCGGCTTCGCGATTGAGCACCTTTTTGCCGTCAAGAATTTTGATTGTCGCGCTATAAATGCCCGCCATGTGGGCATATTCGACGTCCATGCCTTCGGCATCGGCGCAATTGTAATGATAAATACGGGCTTCTCCGCTCTGCAAACGCGGCAAATCCAAACCTGCGCCTGTGCCGCAAGCGCTTAATACGAAAGCCGTCGCCAGCCATCCGAGTTTATTGTTCAATGTGTACTCCCTGTTGATGATCCAAATAAAATTTTCCGGCTTGAATGGCCGCAATCCAAGCGGTGGTACGCGAAAAATCGCCTAAAGGGAAGAAATGCAGGCGCACGTCTTCGTCAATGCTGCCGTCCTGTACCGCCTGCGCCAAATCCGCCACCAAGCGCCCTGGTGCCGCTACACCGCCCAACAGACGCCGGAATACGCCCGCGTTTTTAATCAGGAAATTAATCGAAGGCCCGACGCCGCATAATTGCGCATGGCGAATCAAGGCGGCGGTATTCGCCAAGCCCGCCACGCCCAAACGCAGGGGAAAATGAATATCCGCCGCCAATAAGGATTGCCGCCAAGCAATTACCGGCTCGGCTTGGAAACAGAATTGCGTGGCTAAATAATACTCACGCGGATATTGGCGAGCATATTGCCATTTGATTTCTAAGGCGCGGCGCAATTCTTCCGCCTGCACATCGGGATGCCCCTCGGGGTGTCCGGCAAAGCCGATACTGCGCCAATCGAATGATTCCAAAATGCCGCTGTCTAAAATCTCCAGCGCATTTTGAAACGGCGAACGGGTGTGGATGCTGCCGCCTGCCAAGAGCAGCAAATCGCGAATACCGCCGGCTTGTAAGGTTGCCAAGCCATCCTGCAATTCCGCCTGCGATTGCAGATTGCGCGCCGCCACATGCACGACGGGTGTGAAACCTTGCGCCGCAATCTCTTGCGCCGAGCGCACCGTATCGGCAAATGCCGCACCGGGCAGGAATGTGATGAATACGCGCGTTTGGGCAGGCAGGTATTGTGCCAAGGGCGCTAATTTACTCAGCCCGCGCGGTGTGGTTTCTATCGAAAAATCCTGAATTAATTGCAAAACAGCGGTTTTATTCATCTGTATCCTCCCTAGTTTTTAGGGTGCTAGGCGCACAATCTCCCAATCATTATCGCGGCGGCGATACTCAAAACGATCATGCAGGCGGCTCGGCTGTCCCTGCCAGAATTCGATTTTTTCCGCGCAAATGCAGTAGCCACCCCAGAAATCGGGCAAAGGAATTTGCCCTTCTTTAAATTTTTCGCGCATTTTCTGCCATTGCAACATCAGAAAATCGCGCGAATCGATGATTTTACTCTGCGGCGACGTCCATGCTCCCAATTGACTGCCTGTAGGACGGCTTAAAAAATATTTTAAAGACTGTTCGCGGCTGATTTTTTCCGCTCGCCCCTGAATCTTGACCTGCCGCTGCAAGGCATACCAAGGAAAGGACATCGACACCTGCGGATTATGCGCAATATCCTGCGCTTTCGCACTCTTATAATTGGTATAAAAAACAAAACCCTGCTCATCAAAGAATTTCAGCAGAACCGTGCGCTGCGAAGGCATGCCCTGCGCATCCACAGTCGCCAGAACAAAGGCGTTCGGCTCGTCTATTTTTGCCGCCATCGCCTCGCCCAGCCATTGCTGAAACTGCTCAAAAGGATTATCCGCCAAATCCTCACGCAGCAGCGGCGCGTGGTCGGTAAAATCCTTGCGAAGATTGCCAATATCCATCGTCCGCTCCTACAAGACCTCAAAGACGCGCCCAAAGGCGGCAATCGTGGCATCAATCACTTCCTCCGTATGCGCTGTGCTGACGAACAAAGCCTCATAAGCCGAAGGCGCAAGATAAATGCCTTCTTCCAGCATCAAATGGAAAAAGCGCGCGAATTTCGCCGTATCGACCGTTTGCACATCGGCAAAATTCGCCACCTGCGGCGCTTGCGTAAAGAACAATCCCAACATACCGCAGGTATGATTGACCACCACATCCACCGCATGCGCTTGTGCCGCAGCGCGAATTCCTTCTGCCAAACGCGCCGTCAAAGCCGCCAAATACGGATAAAAGCCTTCCACCTCGGTTAAACGCAAATTGGCAATCCCCGCCGCCATCGCCACCGGATTACCCGATAAAGTCCCTGCCTGATACACGCCGCCCAAAGGCGCTAAATGCTGCATAATCTCGGCGCGCGCGGCAAAAGCGCCTACTGGCATACCGCCGCCGATGACCTTACCGAAAGTCAGAATATCCGCCTGAATGCCGAACAATTCCTGCGCGCCGCCGTAAGCTACGCGAAAACCGGTCATGACCTCGTCCCAAATCAATAAGACGCCGTATTCGTCGCATAAAGCGCGCAAACGCTGATGAAATTCAAGCGTCGGCGGCACGCAATTCATATTGCCGGCTATCGGCTCGACAATTACCGCCGCCAATTCCCTGCCCTGCGCTTGGAAGATCTGCTCCAATGCCGCCACATCGTTATAGACAGCGGTTAAGGTCTGCGCCGCAAACGCCGCCGGCACACCGGGAGAATTCGGCACGCCGAAAGTCAGCGCACCCGAACCCGCCGCTACCAGCAAACCGTCCGAATGCCCGTGATAACAACCGGCAAATTTCAAAATCTTATCGCGTCCGGTAAAAGCGCGTGCCAAACGCAAAGCGCTCATGGTTGCCTCGGTGCCGGAATTGCACATCCGCACCATATCGATACCCGATACGCGCGCCACCACCATCTCCGCCAATTGCGATTCCGCCTCTGTGGGCGCGCCGAAGCTCATGCCCAAAGCCGCCGCTTCCTGCACCGCTTTGACTACCTCGGGATGCGCATGCCCGTTAATCATCGGGCCGTAAGAGCCGACATAATCGATATAGCGCGTTTCATCAATATCTTGAATAAAAGCCCCTTCGGCGCGGCGAATAAACAAGGGATCGCCGCCCACACTAGCAAAAGCCCGCACCGGCGAATTCACCCCGCCGGGAATCACTTTTTTAGCACGTTCAAAAGCCTGATACGAAGCTGGGTATGACATATAATCCTCTCATTTACGATGTTTCAACACGCAGGACGACGCAATAAAGCGCCGCTCTATATTTTGTCCCAAATCAAGAGAGAGCAATCGCTCTCCATTTCATTATCCTCGCTGAAGAAAAGCGTTTCAAGCAATCAAACAACAAGGAATTTTTGATAAAATTTTGGCATTATCTGTGGATACGCAGGCAATTACAAGCCGATACCGGCAAAATAAACAGATAAAAATCAGGCGGAGCAGGCGCCGCCTTCTTCTAAACGCCGCAAAATGCCGCCATTTGAGATAGTCAGGCAATAACATTGACTTTTCTGCCTGATTCAGGCATTATCTGCCGCCTTAAATTTCAAGCAAAAGCTAATTTTATTAGGAGCATTCATGGCAAATTCAGCACAAGCCAAAAAACGAGTCCGCCAAGCGGAAAAAGCCCGCGCACGCAACGCAAGCCAACGTTCTGCAATGCGTACTTCTGTGAAAAAAGTTCTCAAAGCAATTGAAGCCAAAGATTTGGACGCTGCACGCAGCAACTACCAATACGCCGTCAGCCTGCTTGACCGCGCCGCGAGCAAAGGACTCATTCATAAAAACAAAGCCGCGCGCCTTAAAAGCCGCGTGAATGCCAAAATCAAAGCGATTGCCGCTTAAGATTTTCGCCTGCTTTGCTTGTAAACCCGCTTTTTAGCGGGTTTTTTATTGCCTCAAATATTGCAAATGCAATCAAAAAACATGATTATCAAATAGATAGCTAGTCATTCAAGAATCCGACATGTTTCAACACACAGAGCGACACATAAAGCGTCGCTCTGTGTGTTGCCCTGAATTGGAAGAGGTTACACCTCTCCCACAAGATTATCCTCCCTAAAGGAAGGGGTTTCAACCAGTAAGGAAATTTTGATGAAAAAATCTACCAAAGACAAAAACCGCAAAAATCTCTGCGAAAAAATCTTTCTTTTATCTGCCGCTTAATGAATATCTATTGCCAAGTTAATAAAATCTCCTTGCCAATCGATACATTTAGGCACAATATATTGTGCATGACAAAACAAAATACACCATATATTGTGAAAAATTCCTTATTTTTCTGTTCCGAAGACATTGTCTGGCAGGAAGTGCCGCAGGAAGCCTCTTTAGCTTTTTTGATTGCCGGCTGTCCGCTGCGCTGCCATGGTTGCCATAGTGCGGATTCTTGGTATCCGCAGCAGGCGCAGGCATTAAGCGCCGATTATTTGCGGCAGCGCCTGCACATCTATCGTGGACTCATTACCTGTCTGCTATTTATGGGCGGCGAATGGCAGTCGCAAGCCTTGCAGGAATTGCTGCGCATCGCGCGGGCGCAGGGTTTGAAAACATGCCTTTACACAGGAGCGGAACTTGAGGATTTGCAGCAATTGACGCCGCCTTTGCTGCCCTATTTGGATTATGTGAAAACAGGGCCTTGGAAAGCGGATTTGGGCGGATTGGACAACCCTTGCAGCAATCAGCGTTTTATCGAAGTCAGCAGCGGCAAGGTATTGAACCATCTGTTTCTCGCCCGCAATGCTAATACCAATACCGTATCGGTTTATTAAACAGGAGGAAAAATGATTCGTTTGGATAATGCGCAAATCGCAGGTAAATTGGATTTTATGCGCCGCTACATCGCGGCAAACAATGCCGCCGACGGCTCGACGATGGATGCCAATGCCAATGTCACGCAGAAAAACATCGCCACGATGGAAGCCGAGCTGATGAAAGATTTCTTTGTGCAAATCAACCGCGCACAAGTATCGGGCAAAATCGCGCAATTATTCGGGCAGGACTGCGCCGATGAATATTTGCGCCAAATCGAAGCACATGAAATTTATGTGCATGATGAAACCAGCCTCAAGCCTTATTGCGTATCGGTAACGCTCTATCCGTTTTTATTGGACGGCTTGCGCACATTGGGCGGCGAATCCGATGCACCCAAACATCTGGCTTCTTTTTGCGGTTCTTTTGTGAACTTAGTATTTGCCATCAGCGCACAATTTGCCGGCGCAGTGGCAACAGTAGAATTTCTCAGCTATTTTGATTATTTCGCCCGCAAAGATTACGGCGATGATTATTTACGCAGCCACCGCGCGGAAATCGCCAATCACTTACAGCAAGTCGTCTATAGCATCAACCAACCGGCGGCGGCGCGCGGCTATCAAAGCGTATTCTGGAATATCTCGGTATATGACCGCCATTATTTTGAAGCGATGTTCGGCAACTTCGTCTTTCCGGATTTGTCGCGCCCCGACTGGCAAAGCGTCTCCGCCTTGCAAGAATTTTTCCTGACATGGTTTAACCAAGAACGCCGCCGCGCCTTATTAACCTTCCCTGTCGTTACCGCCGCCATGCTTACCGCCGAAGGCAGCTGCAAAGACATGCCTTTTGCGCAAATGCTGGCGCAGCAACTGGCAGAAGGCAATTCCTTTTTCATGTACCTATCGGATAATCCCGACTCATTGGCATCCTGCTGCCGCCTGCGCAATGCCGTTGAAGACCGCAGCTTTTCCTACACCTTGGGTGCGGGCGGTGTCGCAACAGGCTCCATCAACGTCATCAGCATCAATATGAACCGTCTTGAACAAGACGGACGCGATTTGGCGCAAGAAGTCGCTAAAATTCATCAATATCAATACGCCTACCGCAAACTGATGGAAGACTACCAAGCGGCAGGCATGCTGCCGGTCTATGATGCAGGTTTCATCACGCTCGACAAACAATTCTTAACCATCGGCATCAACGGCATGGTCGAAGCGGCGGAATCTCAAGGCATTCGCCCCGGCTATCATGCGCAATACGTAGAATTTGTACAAAGCCGCCTCAAAACCATCTTTGAAGCCAATCAAGCCGCTTCCAAACATTACGGCGTCAAATTCAACACCGAATTCGTGCCGGCGGAAAATCTCGGCGTAAAAAACGCCAAATGGGATAAAGCCGACGGCTACGCCGTCAAACGCGACTGCTACAACTCCTATTTTTACGCCGTGGAAGATGACAGCATCAATGCCCTAGACAAATTCCTCCTGCACGGCAAAGAATTGATTGACTGGCTGGACGGCGGCTCCGCTCTGCATTTAAACCTTGATGAAGCACTACCGGCAAGCGGCTACCTGTCTTTACTCAATATCGCCGCCAAAACAGGCTGCAACTATTTCTGCGTCAACGTGCGCATTACCATCTGCAATGACTGCGAACACATCGACAAACGCACCTTATGCGCCTGCCCTGCCTGCGGCTCGGATAATATCGACTACGGCACGCGCGTCATCGGCTACCTCAAACGCGTTTCCGCCTTTTCCGACGGACGGCGCAAAGAGCATGCCCTGCGCCATTACCACCGCGAAGCCGCACATGCGGAATAGATAGACTTTATCAAAGGTAACTAAAATTAAAGGAGGTGATGGGGGGGGGGTTGCGTCAAAAATTATAGACACCAAGTTATTACAGGGATAAAAATGGGGTGTTTGAATACATTAAATAACCTAATAGCGCTCTATTAACCATAGATTATTTAGACCTAATAAAAAGTGATAAAAGGATAAAAATGAATGAGCTATTACACTTATATATTAATAATGAGGTAAATTTATTTCCAGAGGGGGAAAATGCGGCTATATTAAATGCCGGTGAGAAATGGACAAGACCTATCAACAATTGGGGACAAACTATGATGCAGTTGTCTATCCATTTCCCCGGGCGCTTAGATAAGGTGATGAGCCTTTGATTGAACTGACACAGATTTCTGAACGCCTCCAGCAAAGTACTGCCCTTGCTAATTTAGAGGACGTTCAGAAATCTGTCTCAGTAACATATATTTATTAATCGCCTACGATTGCTATCTAGCACCCATCCAAGTATAATTAATTTATTACATATATTGTTTTTAAAAACCAATGAAAAGACTCTTATCATCAATTATATTCATATTTATGTTTGCATCGCATGCTCAAACATCAAATGAAGAAAAACTCTCATATTATGGTTTCGATGATGAAGTACATAATTACATTAATGAGATTGAAAAAACTGGTAAACGCTCACCTCGAACTGATTGTGTAAATTGCGGAGCTAAAAGCGGCAGTATTGGTGGGATTTATGCCCTGATTGCTATTTTAAGGAATTTGGAGTACGTCCTGACGGTTCCAATCCTGCTAGGAGAGGAGGTGGTGGAGGATTTATTCCCGGTGGCGGTGGTTGTAATGGTTCATGCCATATAGGTGGTGGTTATGGAAGCGGAAGAGGTCGAAGATGACAGCCCCTAGATTATCCCCCCACAACTTAGCTGAATTAGACCTGATGCTTGCTGGGAAAAAGAATGTAAGCTATTTCTTCATGGAAATACCTCCAGAATTTCTAATCGGATACAAATATAATAGAGAAATAGAATTTTATGATTTTGCAGAAGACCCCTGTGTTTATATTTTTTATTTAGTAGGACACAGAAAGAGCGCTATAAGACTAGAACAGCTCATAAAAGAAACTCGTAAAACCAAAGAATTAAATGAAGCAGTCGAAAGAGAAATAGGAGAAATCTTAGGATACTCAAAAGAAGAAATTGACTTCTACATTGAAACACAGAAAAAGAGATATAAAGCTCGCAGCTAATTTTCCCTATAACACCTGAGTTCGGGATAAGCACCCCACTAAAAAATAAAGAGCAATTGTGATAATCT
>ERZ1023440.99-NODE-99-length-28135-cov-11.182657_pt1 | contig 28135 bp, 24 predicted proteins | sample MGYA00380520_ERZ1023440 | MGnify/ENA primary metagenome ERZ1023440 (study PRJEB33173, sample SAMEA4830335) | metagenome | study: EMG produced TPA metagenomics assembly of the PRJEB25223 data set...
TAAACTGCCTATGCTGACTTTCTTGCAAAAAGACACACTTTTTGGGACGGTATCACTGTTCATAGGGTCTCTCTTTTTTTTGGATTGCGTTTGCTAAAACATTCTTACAAAAATTTGAGAGACCTTTTCTTTTGCCTCTCATCAGACACACTTTATGGGGCGGTATCTGAACCCCAAATTTCTCACTTCTGTGCTGACCTTATTTTTTGCAATCAATGAATGTGTAAACAAGGCTTGTTGTTCTTACATATCGGGATTAGCGTTAGGTCGGTTTCTTGAATTCGATAATTTTCTATTTTTAAGTGATGTCGGACACAAGTATCCTACTACTATTTTTGCAGGCGGCGGACTTCGGCGACGTCTTTGGTTTGCAAAAGGCGGTCGATGAGGCGCGAGAGTTGCGCCATATCGGCGATTTCCAGTGTAAAGCGTCCTTCCAATTGGTGGCGCTGATTGTGTTTCATGTCCACGTGCAAGATGGGGATGCGTTCGTTTGCCACGACTTGCGAAATGTCGCGCAGGATGTGCGGACGGTCAAAGGCAAGTATCGCCAAATCAATGGCATAGCTGCCGCTTTCATTGTTTTTCCAGCGTACGTCGATTATCCGCTCGGGGTGGACTTTGCCTAGATGTTCGATGTTTTGGCAGTCGCGGCGGTGAATGTTGATGCCGCGGCCTTGGGTGATGAAGCCGATGATGGCGCTAGGCGGCACGGGTTGGCAGCAGGTGGCGAAGTTGACCATGAGGTCTTCCACGCCGTCGATTTCCACATTGCCGCTGCGCGCTTTGCCTGCGGTTTTGAGCGGGATGCGCGCAAGGCGTTCGTTGAGGCTGAGGTGTTTCTGCGGTTGGTGCGCCTGTTGGCGGGCGGCGATTTCATGGGCGACGGTGAGCAGGTTCAAATCGCCGAAGCCGATGCCGGCAAATAAGTCGTTTTCGCTGTGGACGTTGAATTTTTTGGCGATTTCGGTGAGGTCGCCGTGGTTGTCGATGCTTAGGCGGCGCAATTCGCGCAGCAGCATTTCTTTGCCGAGTTCGATGCTTTTTTCTTTGGCCTGCTTTTTGAAGTAGCTGCGCACTTTGGCTTTGGCGCGCCCGCTTTGCAGATAGCCTAAATGGTCTGAAAGCCAGTCCCAGCTGGGATTGGGTTCTTTTTGTGTGAGAATTTCGACGCTGTCACCGTTTTTAAGCGCGGTGGTCAGCGCTACGATGCTGCCGTTGATTTTTGCGCCGCGGCAGCGGTGTCCGAGCTGGGTATGTACGTGGTAGGCGAAGTCCAAAGGCGTGGCGCCTTCGGGTAGGTCGACGACGCGTCCTTGCGGGGTAACGGCATAGACGCGTTCGCGGAAGGCTTCGTTGCGGAATTGGTCGAAGACGAGATCGCCGCGTCCTTCGTCGCCTTTGCCTTCGAGTAGGCGGCGCAGCCATTCGATTTGCTGTTCGAATTGTTTGCTGTGGCGCACGCCTTTTTCTTTGTATTTCCAATGCGCCGCTACGCCCAATTCGGCGCGTTCGTGCATTTTGCGGGTGCGGATTTGCACTTCCAGCGTGCGTTTGTCGGGCCCGATGAGGGTGCTGTGCAGGGATTGATAGCCGTTGGCTTTGGGGTTGGCGATGTAGTCGTCAAATTCTTCCGCTACCGGCTGCCACATTTCATTGACGACCGACAGGACTTGATAGCATTCGCTTTCACTTCCCACTTCCACGCGCACGGCGCGGATGTCGTTGACTTGCTCGAAGCGCAAGCCTTTGCGCTTCATTTTCTGATAGATGGAATTGATGTGTTTTACGCGTCCGTAGATGCGTTGGACGGGGATTTCCGCCCGTTCTAATTGGAAGGTCAGTTCGGCGATGACGCGCTGGATATAGCGTTCGCGATCCACACGTTTTTGTTCTAGGGCGGTGGATATTTCCTGATAGATATCGGGCTCGAGGATGCGCAATGCGCTGTCTTCCAGCTCCCATTTGAGTTGGGCGATGCCGAGGCGGTTTGCCAGCGGGGCGAATAAATCGCGGGTTTGCAGGGCTAGGCGCTGTTTGCCGGCATTGTCGTATTGATGGATAAGACGCATAGCGACGACTTGCAGGGAGAGTTTTAATATCGCCGCCCGCATGTCGCTTGCCATTGCCAGCAGCATTTTGCGCAGTTGTTCCAAATCGCTTTGGTCGCGGTCGTGCAGATGGTCGATTAGTGCCAAATCGTCAAGACCGCGCAAGAGGATTAGAACGATGTCGCCGCAGCTTTCCTGCACTTGTTCGGCTGTGATGCGTTTGGCGCGCCAAGCGGTAACTAAGATGCCGGCGCTGACAAGGGTGGCGTCGCCGCGCAGTTCGACGAGCAGTTGGGTGAGGATTTTTGTGCGTTCGTCGCCCTCTTCCTGCGCGTCGCCGAAGGCAAGCTGCGCCGCGGCTTCAATGAGTTCGCGCGCTGCGGTATCGGGATAGACGGCCTGTCCCGGCAGCCAAGCAGCACGCGCTGTGCTCATGATTTGAGTCCGTTCAAGAGGCGTTCGAGTACTTCGCGCACGTCCACGCTCAAGCCTTCAATGTCTGCCAATGCGCCGAGTTCTTGACGGGCGAGGGTTTTTCTTTGCTCGTCCAGTTTGCTGACGCTGCTGAATGCCCCTAATAAACGCGCCGCCAATTGCGGATTTTGCAGGATGATGCGACGGATTTGCGCGCAGACGAAGCGGTAGCCGGCGCCGTCGCCTTGGTGGAAGATGGCAGGGTTCATTTGCGTAAGCGGCGCGATGAGGGCGCGGAAGCGGTTCGGATTGCCGATGTGGTAATCCTCGCGCGCGGCTAAGGCACTGATGCGCTCTAATGCTTCGGGACAGTTGTCTTTGGCTTGCAAAGCGAACCATTTGTCGATGACTAGGGGTTGCTCGGCGAAGCCTTGGCGGAAGTCCGCTAAGGCTTGCTCACGGCATTTGTCGGCGCGCATCATTAAGGCATCAAGGGCATTGACGCGCTCGGTCATACATTGGGCTTCCTGATAATATTTGATTAGGCGTTCGCCGACGCTGTCGTCTTCAAAGACCGCCAATGCGCGCCAAGCCACGGCACGCAGGGCGCGTATGCCTGCATCGCGGACGCTGAATTTGGCTTGGGTTTCTTCTTTGTCGTTTTCCAAATAATCCGACCAAGCACGGCGCATTTTCAGCGCAATGATGCGCACGATGCGTTCATAGGCACCGACTGCTTTGTCCATGTCTATCGGGGCTTCCAGATAGGGCAGGAGACTGTCGAGGCTCGGCAATGCCAAGAGCAGAGCTTTTTCGCCGGCGCTGAATTTGTCGTTTGCCAAGACGTGCATCATCATTTCCGCCACGTCTTTGGCATGGTCTTTGGTTTTCAGCGGTTTTTGCAGGGCGGTCATAAACAGACGGCGATAGGAAATTTGCATCGCTTCGTAGCGGGCGAAGCCGTCCGGCGCATGGCGGACGATAACCGCCAGTTCTTCATTGCTGTAATGGTGTTCGTAATAAACCGGCGCGGAAAAGCCCATCATCAGGACGGGGATTAAATCTTCTTCGCCGCGTTCAAAGGACCAACTGCCGCGTGTTTGGTCAAGCATCAGCAATTTGCTGTAGCTGCCGTCGCTGAAGCGGTACTGCCGTCCATTGGGGGAAATCAGCGCCAAGCGGATGGGAATGACTAACGGACGCGCAGGGCTGACCGCAGAGGTGTCCTGATGCGCGGAGATTGTGAAATGGCGGTTGTGTTGGTTGTAAGCGGAGGTGAAATTGACTTTCGGCGTGCCGGCAGTGGTGTACCAATCAAAGAATTGTTTGGTGAAAGGATAGCCGCCGGCATCTTCCATACATTGTGCGAAGTCTTCAATCCGCACCGCCTGTCCGTCATGGCGCTCGACGTATAGCGCCATGCCTTTTTGGAAGGCTTCTTCGCCGATAATGGTGTGGTACATGCGGATGATTTCCGCCCCTTTTTCATAGACGGTGGCGGTGTAGAAATTATCAATGGCGGCGTATTCTTGCGGCTGCACGGGGTGGCGCATCGGACCGGCGTCTTCGGCGAATTGCACGCGCCGCAGCAGGCTGACGTTGTTAATCCGCTCGATGTCGCGCTCGTTCATGTCGCAAGAGAATTCCTGATCGCGGAAAACGGTCAGGCCTTCTTTTAAAGAGAGCTGGAACCAGTCGCGGCAGGTGATGCGGTTGCCCGTCCAGTTGTGGAAGTATTCGTGTCCGATGACTGCCTGAATGCCGTGAAAATCGGCGTCGGTAGCGGTTTCGGTGTCGGCGAAAACGTATTTGGTGTTGAAAATATTGAGGGATTTGTTTTCCATCGCGCCCATGTTGAAGTCGCTGACCGCCACGATGTTAAAGCGGTTTAAATCATAGGAGAGATTGAAGCGTTTTTCGTCCCAGTTGATCGAATCGACCAAGGCTTGCATGGCGTAATCGGTTTGCGAGATGAATTTGGCTTCGGTGTAAATCCGCAGTTCGATTTTTTTGCCTTTGGCGGTGGTGATGCGGCGGCTGACTTGCGCCAAATCGCCCGCGACCAATGCAAAAAGGTAGCTGGGCTTAGGATGCGGGTCGTGCCAGACGCTGTAGTAATTGTCTTCGCCTAAATCACCGTGCTGTTCCAAATCGCCGTTGGAGAGCATCACGGGGTTTTGCTGCTTATTGCCTTCAATCCGTACGCGGTAGGTCGCCAATACGTCCGGACGGTCTAAGGTGAAGGAGATGCGGCGAAAGCCCTGCGCCTCGCATTGGGTGCAGTAAATGCCGTTTGAGCGGTATAGTCCCGATAATTCTTTGTTTTCATCAGGATGTATGCGTACTTCCGTTTCTAAGACAAATTCGTCCGCCACGTCGAAGAGGGTCAGCAAATCGTTTTCATAGCGGTATTGCTCGCTTTCCAAGGCTTTGCCGTTGACGGCAATCGACAGCAGTTCCAATCCTTCGCCGTTGAGGACAAGGTGTTTTTCGCGTTCGATTGTCCAGCCGTTGGCGTCGGTTTTTTCCTGCACGCGGCGGATTTTCTGCTGATGCGCCACGCGCACGCTGTCTTCTTGCAGATAAAACTGCAGTTCGTGATGGTCAATGCCGAAAGCGGGTTTGCTGTAGTCAGCCAGTCGTACGATATTCAACTCACTCATAATCTTTACTATTTCGCTTGAATTCCTAAACGCTCGTAATAAGCTTGGGTTTCTGTTACCGCGATGGCGGCAAGGTTTAAAATGCGGCGGCTAGTGGCGACTTTGGTCAGCACCATGGCGGGACGCGCCAAGCCGACTAAAATCGGGCCGACGACGTTGCCGTCCGTCAGTACTTTCATCAGGTTGTAGCCGATATTGGCGGCGTCGAGATTCGGCATCACGAGCAAATTCGCGCTGCCGCTGAGGCGGTTGTTCGGATAGACGCCTCGACGCACTTCTTCCGCCAAAGCCGCGTCCGCCTGCATTTCGCCTTCGATTTCCAAATCGGGTTTTGCTTGGCGGATTAATTCCAATGCCGCGCGCATTTTCTGCGAGCTGTCTAATTCGCCGTGATCGCCGAAATTCGACTGCGACAGCAGCGCGACTTTCGGCTTAATGCCCAAGCGCTGCATCATATCTACGCTGGCTAAGGTGATTTCCGCCAATTCCTGCGCATTGGGATTGTTATGCACATGGGTATCGGCGATGAAGACCGTGCCTTTGGGCGAGATGACCATGCTGACCGCCGCCGGACGACTCAAGCCCTCCTGCATGCCCAAGATGCTGCGCACGCGGCGCAGGTGGCGGTCGTAACGTCCGACCGTGCCGCAAACCATGGTGTCGGCATAGCCTAGTTTGACCAGCATCGCCGCCAATACCGTCGGACGCGTGTTCAAATGGATTTTCGCTTCCTGCGGATCGACCCCGTCGCGGCCGCGCAATTCGTGATAAGCACGGTGGCAGGCTTCATAATAAGGGTTATTCATCGGCTCGATCAGCTCAAAATCGCCATCGGCTTTAATCGAGAGATTGTTTTCCTCGATTTTCTTGAGAATCGTGCTGCGCCGCCCAATCACAATCGGACGGCAGATGCCTTCTTGCACCGCCGCTTCCACCGCGCGCAAGACGCGCAATTCTTCGCCTTCGGCAAAGGCGACTTTCAAAGGATTGGCTTTGGCGCGCTCCAATATCGGCTTCATTACAAAACCGCTGCGGTTGAATAATGCACTCAATTGCTCGGCATAGGCGGCCAAATCTTCAATCGGACGGCGTGCCACGCCGGATTTCATCGCCGCTTCGGCAACAGCGACCGGAATGCGCGTAATCAAACGCGGATCGAAAGGTTTGGGAATCACATAATCCGCGCCGAAGACCATATTCGCGCCGCCGTAAGCCGCCGCCACTTCTTCGCCGGTCGGCTCTTTCGCCAAATCCGCCAAAGCATAGACCGCCGCCATCTGCATCTCATCGTTAATCGTGGTCGCGCCCACATCCAATGCGCCGCGGAACAGATAAGGGAAGCAAAGCACATTATTGACTTGATTAGGGAAGTCGGAACGCCCTGTGGCGACGATGGCATCATCGCGCACCGCATGCACTTCATGCGGCATGATTTCCGGCACCGGATTGGCAAGGGCAAGAATCAGCGGTTTTGCCGCCATCGATTTGACCATCTCGGCATTGACTACGCCGGCTTTTGAAACGCCTAAAAAGACATCCGCGTCGACCATGGCTTCCGCCAAGCTGCGGGCGCTGGTATTGCTGGCGGTATATTGCGCCTTGCGCGCATCGAGCTTGTCGCCGCGTTCGGCATAAATCGGGCCTTTGGAGTCGCAGACGATGACGTTTTCGCGCTTCACACCCAAGACGCAGAACATATCCAAGCAGGCCATGCCCGCCGCACCGGCGCCCGAAGCCACGACTTTCACTTCATCGATTTTCTTGCCCTGCAAACGCAGAGCATTGATTAAGGCAGCGGCGGAGATAATCGCCGTGCCGTGTTGATCGTCATGGAAAACGGGAATTTGCATACGCTCGCGCAGGCGGCGTTCGATTTCAAAACATTCGGGGGCTTTGATGTCTTCCAGATTGATACCGCCGAAAGTCGGCTCGAGGCTGGCGACGATATCGACGAATTTATCGATATCGGTTTCATTGACTTCAATATCAAAAACATCAATGCCGGCGAATTTTTTAAACAAGACACCCTTGCCTTCCATCACGGGTTTGCCCGCCAAAGCGCCGATATTGCCCAAACCCAACACCGCCGTGCCGTTGGAAATTACCGCCACCAAATTGGCGCGCGAGGTCAGATAATCGGCTTGCAGAGGATCTTCCTGAATCGCTTCGCAGGCATAGGCGACGCCCGGCGAATATGCCAAAGACAAATCGCGTTGATTGGCTAAGGTTTTTGTCGGTACAACAGAAATTTTGCCCGGAGTCGGATAGCGGTGGAAGCGTAGCGCCTCTTCTTTAAAGGAATTGCTCATAATAATCTCGCCATGAAATGAAAATGTGCGCCATTTTAACAGATTTATGCGTCTTGACTGCGGATAATTGCTTTGTGCGGCGCAAACATTGCAAAGTCGCAAACTGCGTCCTAATATGCGCTTTTCATCATTTTTGGGGATAGAACATGACTTCTAATTATTCGGATTTGCGCGAGCGCATCCGTTTGCTCGGACAATTGCTGGGCGATTGCATCAGCACACATAATGGGGAAAAAGCCTTGGCTGCCGTAGAGAGCCTGCGCACCGGATTTATCGAGCAACGCCTCAATCCCAGTCAAGAAGCGCTTGAAGCATTGTTTCAGCAAATCGCCGACAGCGACACGCAGACCCTGAAAGTCGTTACCCGCGCTTTCAGTCTTTATTTCTCCCTTGCCAACCTTGCCGAAGAAAGTCTGCTCGCCGACCGCCGCCGCCTGATGCGTGACCAAGACAATATCGAATGGTACGGCTCCTTCCGTCGCAGCCTGCGCGAATGCCGCGAAAACAACATCAGCCCGCAGGACATTCACAGCATGCTCAAGCAATTGCGCGTGATACCCGTCTTTACCGCACACCCCACCGAAGCGCGCCGCCGTACCACCATGACCCTCTTGCAGCGGATTTACCAAGCCTGCATCGAGCGTTTCGGCGACAACCTCAATGAAAGCGAGCAGGCGGCAGCGGAAGCAGAAATCCGCGACATTTTGGACATGCTTTGGGCATCTGACGAAGTCCGTACGCGCAAGCCGATCGTATTTGATGAAATTAACAACGGTCTGCACTATTTCCGCACCAGTTTATTTGCCGCCATACCGCGCATTTACCGCAATTTCGACCGCGCGGTCGCCAAAATTTACCCCGAACTCGCAGAAGAAAATGTGCCGAGCTTTTTGCGCTTCGGCTCGTGGATTGGCGGCGATCGGGACGGCAATCCCTTCGTGACCCACGAAACCACGCGCCAAGCCGTGCTGATGCACGCGGAAACCATTTTGGCGCATTACGACCAATTGCTCAAAGCCCTCGGCGGACAACTCGTGCATAGCGACACCATCGTGGCGATTCCCGCTAGCATCCGCGCCCGCATTCAAAGCGACAGCGCGCTGGATGCCCAAGTCTTTGAATACAACCTTGACGACTACCTCAACGAACCCTACCGCCGCCTCATCGCCATCATGCGGCGCAAATTAGCCTGCACGCGCAAACACATCGCCGCCCTAGGTACGGATGCGGCGGCGAAAACCCATGCCTATCAAAACCCGAACGAATTGCTGGCGGATCTGCATCTTATCCGCGATGCGCTCTACACCCACGACCAAAACGCCGCCAACGGCAGCATTTTCGACCTCATCCGCCTGATTGAAACCTGCGGTTTCCACCTTGCTTCTCTTGATATCCGCCAAGAATCGGGCTGGCATTACGAAGTCATCTGCAACCTCTTCGACCAAGCGCCCAACCTGCCGGATTACCGCAGCTTGGACAACGATCAGCGCTTCGCCGTTTTGCAGCAACTGCTGGCGCATAAAGGCGCGCCGCTGATTTACACCGACAACCTCAGCCCCCAAAGTCAAGAACAGCTCGCTCTGATGCGCACCCTTGCCGAACTCCGTGCCCTTTGCGGCGAAGACACCTTCGGTAGCTACATCATCTCAATGGCAAGCCACGGCTGCCACGTCTTGGAAGTGCTGCTGCTCATGCGCTTTGCCGGACTCTCGGGCATTGACGAAGACGGCAAACCCTTTGCCGCCCTGCCGGTCGCGCCGCTCTTTGAAACCATTGAAGATTTGAAAGCAATCGAAGAAGTCCTGCCGCAACTCTTCGCCGATACGCAATACTGTAAACTGCTGGAAGGACAAGACCGCCGCCAAGAAATCATGCTCGGCTACTCCGACAGCAGCAAAGACGGCGGCATCCTGACCTCCGCTTGGCAACTCTATCGCGCTCAGCAAACCATCACGCAAATCGCGCATTCCTACGGACTGCAAACCCGCCTCTTCCACGGGCGCGGCGGCTCCGTCAGCCGCGGCGGCGGCAGTACCCACCACGCCATTGCCGCCCAACCTGCCGGCACCCTGCAAGGCGAAATCAAATTTACCGAGCAAGGCGAAGTCTTATACGCCAAATACGCCAATACCGAAACCGCCGTCTATGAACTCACCCTTGCCATCACCGGCGCGCTGAAAGCCACCGCCACACAATTCTCGCGTGTCCCCGAACGGCTCGACGACTACGAAGGCATGATTGCCAAACTGGCGGACCGCTGCGAACAACGCTACCGCGCCCTGACCGACCACAGCGAACAATTCTACGAATTCTTCTCCCAAGCTACGCCGATTGCCGAAATCAGCCTGCTCAACATCGGCTCGCGTCCGGCGCACCGCAAAAAAGGCACGCCGACCAAGCAAACCATCCGCGCCATTCCTTGGGTCTTCTCATGGTCGATGGCGCGCTTTACCCTGCCGGCATGGTACGGCATCGGCAGCGCGCTCAGCGATTTAAGCGCCGAAGAACAAACCCTAGTCGATGAAATGTATCGCCAATGGCCCTTCTTTAACGCCTTTATGAGCAATACCGAAATGGCCTTTGCCAAATCCGACATGAACATCGCCGCCCATTACAGCGAACTCTGCCGCGACGAAGCCTTGCGCGAACGCATCATGAACGACATCCGCGCCGAAGCCACACGCACCGCAGACGGACTGAACCGCATGATCGGACAGCCGCAGCTCTTGGCGCAGCAAAGCGAACTCGCCACCTCCCTGCAATGGCGCAATGCCTATCTTGATCCCATGCACCATATCCAAATCGAGCTTCTGCAACGCAGTCGTGTCCAAGATTTGGACGAGCAAAGTCGCGCCGACATCAACAATCCGCTCCTGCGTACCATCAATGCCATCGCGGCAGGGCTGCGCAACACGGGTTAAGATTGCCCATCAGCTGATAAGAAGCCCGTCGCATGGCGGGTTTTTGTGGAAGAAGAGCGATAAAGCCGCTGCCGATAATAAAGTAATTAAGGATAAATAAACATTGTGTAATTATAAGCAAAGCGTAATGTTGCTTATTTATGGTGGATTTATAATCTCGCGTAATGAATCTTGATTCAGACTCTTAAACTTAAACTGTAATAAAGGACAAATGATGAAAAAATTTATTTCGATTGCCGCTTTAGCCGTTTTGACCGCTCCGGCCTTTGCTCAATATGCTGATCGTTATGATGACGACGCACGCTATTACCAGCAACATCAAGGAGAATATATCTCTCATGACAAGGCGGCGGAAATCGCCATTCAAGCAGCGGGCGGCGGTATAGTGACTGATGTGGATTTTGAATACAGCCAATATCGCGGCGCGCGTTTTGAAGTGGAAGTACATCATAACGGTATGGAGCATGACATTGTAATTGATGCCAAATCAGGCAAGATTAGACGTCATAGCGTAGAGCGTGACGATTAATTATCACCATTTTAAAAAAGCCGGCTGCAAGCCGGCTTTTTTGCGCTCTCGTTTTGAGTTTAAAACGATGCGGGGCGGAAAGGAAAAATCAGCGGAATAAGCAACAAAGCCGCTGCTGCATAGGTAAAGAGAATTGCCCAACCGAAGCGGAGAAAATCTTTAACGCGGTAATTGCCGGGGGTGTAAATCATCAAATGGGTTTGATAGCCGAAAGGCAATAAAAAGCAGGCGCTTGCGCCATAAGTCACTGCCATCACAAAAGGCAGATAACTGACTTCCAAAGCGGCGGCGGTCTGCAAAGCCAGCGGAATGGCAAGAGCGGCGGCGGCATTATTGGTGATAATCTCAGTCAACAAAACCGTCAATACAAAGATAATCAGCAGGGAAAGATAGGCATTGTTATCGGGCGATAAGAGCATGACCGCCTGTCCTAACATAGCGGCGGCGCCGGTGGTCTCCAAACCTTTGGAAACTACTAATGCCGAGCCGATAACCAATAATAAATCAAAGGGAAAACGGCGGCGCATTTGGTCAAGGCTTAGGCAGCCGGTGAGCAGATACAATCCCAGCAACATCAGCAAGCCTTTAAATAAAGACAAAATTTCTAAGGCGGAAGCCAGAATCACAAGTACAAAACTCAGCGCGACCAGAATGCTTTTGCCTTTGGAGAGCGTGTGGCTGTGTTTGTCGTTTTGGTTCAGGATATGGAAATTGCGCTCATTGGTGCGCTGGCGGTAGAAAGTATCGGCAATCGCTAATAATAAAGCATCGCCGACGCGCAGCGGAATGCGGTCAAGTCGTCCTGTCAGACGTTTGTTGCCGCGGCGAATACCGATTACGGCGGCATGAAAGCGGTTATTAAAATCGACTTTTTCCAAGGTGCTATACAGTAATTCGGATTCATTGGTAATGATGACTTCCACCAAATTCGATTTCAGCACCTCGTTTGCCGCACCGCCGAGCAGCTGCAAATGCTTGAATTTTTGCAAAAGTTGCACGTTTTCCAATGAGCCGGCAAAAATAAGATGATCACCCTGCATGATGATTTCAAATTGACTGACAGGGGAAATCAGGCGGCCGTCGCGAATAATTTCTAACAAAAATAAACCGTCTAATTGCCCGATGCCGCCGCTTTTAATCGTTTTGCCGATTAAATCGGACTCAGCTCCCACAGCGGCAGTGAGAAAATAGGCGGCGGTTTCGTCTGTGGCGCTTGGCTGATGATTGGGCAAATGATTGCGCCGCCAATAGACAATGCCTAAGCAGACCAACATAATCGGTACGCCGACCAAAGCAAAGCTAAACATTTTCAAAGGATCATAGCCGGCATTGACCACAAAAGAATTGACGACCATATTGGTGGAGGTGCCGACAAGAGTGGTAATGCCGCCTAAAATGGTGGCGTAAGACAAAGGAATCAGCAAACGCGAAGCGGCAATATGTTTTTGGCGCATGATTTGCCCTAAAAAGGCGGCGACAACGGCGGTATTGTTGATAAAAGCCGAGAGCAGCGCGCTCACCGAAATCAAGCGTATGAAACTGCGCTTTTCGTCCTGCTGAATCATTTGGCGGGAAAAATACTGAATCAGCTGCGAACGTTCCACTGCCATGGAGCAAATCAATAATAAAATCAGCGTCATTAAAGCGGTATTGGTAAAACCGCCGAGAAATTGGGGAATGCTGACAATATCCAACAATACGTAAACCGCCGCCAAGACCGTAAAGGCTAAAGCTGCCGGCACAATGTTCAAAATCAGTAAGGCGAGCAAAATCGGAATGCTGCACAACACAAACCATTTCTGCCATTCGCCCGTTTCAAATAAGCTCTGCCACATAATGCTTCCATGTTTTAACTATCACACACTATAACGGTAATTCGGCGCAGTTGCGCAAAAATTTACGTCTGCGCCGCAGGAATTTTCATGAAGCGATACCGTCCCAAAAAGTATGTCTTTTTGCAAAGGTTTCCGCCTATATGTATTTGGGCGATCTGATTGAAATGGATATTACCGACAATATCTTCACCCGCCCGAGCCGCAAAGAAACTGAAGACTACATCACCGGCAAATTCGGTTGACGGTTTGTGCAATGCTTCGATTAACAAAACGGCGACCGCTGAGCGTTTGCCGTTTTATTTAGGAATCCATCAAAATTAGGAAGATTTGAGATGCTTGAGCAATGCGGCGGTGGAAGCATCATGATGCGCGCCGATTTCGCCCGCCAAGCTGGCTTCGGTACCTTTTGCCAGAATTTTGCCCAATTCCACACCCCATTGGTCATAGGCATTCACATCATACAAAATGCCCAAAACGGTGGTTTTGTGTTCGTACAAGGCAATCAGCGCGCCCAAACATTGCGGACTTAATTCATCAAGAATCAATGTCGAGCTCGGACGGTTGCCCGGAGAAGTACGCTGATAGCGTTCGGCTTCAGGAATCTCTTGCAAATCGCTTTCATCGCGTCCGCGCATCAGTGCTTCGGCTTGTGCCAAGCAATGTCCGTGCACAATGTGCGCGGCTTTTTCCAAGCCCTGCGGTGCTTTTTTCACGGTAATGAAATCTAGCGGAATGCGGCGCTGTCCCTGATGAATCAATTGAAAGAAGGCGTGTTGCGATTCGGTGCCGGTGCCGCCCCAAATAATTAAGCCGCTGGGTTTGTCCAAAGGTTTGCCGGCGCGGTTGGCACGTTTGCCGAGACTTTCCATATCCAATTGCTGCAAATATTGCGGAAAGGCGGCGAGGCTGTGCGCGTATAAAATCAAGGCGCGGTTGTTAATGCCGAAATAGTGGTTATACCAAGCGTCTAAGAGCGCGAGTTGCGCCGGTAGGTTTTGCGCAATCGCCGCCGTTTGGAAATGCTTGTCCATTTCATGCGCGCCCGCCAAGAGTTTTTCATAGGCGGCATAGCCGTTTTGCAGGATAAAGGGCAGCGCAATGGCAGACCATAAAGAGAATCGTCCGCCGACCCAATCCCAGAAAGGCAGAACACGCTCTTCGGCAATACCGAAGGCGGCAGCTTTATCTACATTGGCGGAGATGGCAAGCATTTGATTATCCGCCGCCTCGCCGCCGTGCTGACGCAGCCATGTGCGCAAAATATCGGCATTGGCAAGAGTTTCTTCCGTGCCGAAACTTTTTGAAGCGACAATCAGCAAAGTAGTGGCAGGATTGAGCGTGTGCATCAGATGTTGCAATTGCACGGGATCCGGCGTGGCAAGGAAATGAATTTTCGGGCCGTCCGCTTCATGGGCAAAGGCTTCGCATAAGAGACGCGGGCCAAGCTCCGAGCCGCCGATGCCGATATGCACCACATCGCTAATCGCTTCATCACGATAGCCCTTCCATGTGCCGCCGCGAATGCGTTCGGCAAAGTCCTGCATACGACGGCGTGCGGCGCGGATTTCAATGTTCACGTCAATACCATTGACGACAAATTCCCCTTCCGCCGGCGCGCGCAGGGCATGATGCAGGGCGGGACGGTGTTCGCCCGTATTGACGTTATCGCCGCGCACGACCGCCGCAATGCCTTCCGCCACGCCGACCTGCGCCGCCCATTGCGTCCACAATTCGCCGGTTTGCGCATTGATGTGGTTTTTCGATAAATCCGCATAGATGCCCGCCACTTGGAAAGTAGCGGCTTGCACGCGCTGCGGCTCCTCGGCAAAGAGTTCGACTAAGGTTTTTTGACTAATCTGCGCGGCATGGTCGCGCAATTTTTCATCAATATGGCTCATATGTGCTCCTAAGCAATGTTATTGGGTTGACTGCGGCCGAAGCGACCTTGCAAATCCATTAAATTCTGTGCCATTGCGGCAAGGCTGTGTGTCGTGCCGGCTAATGCCGCCTGACTTTCGCCCGGCATTTGCCAATATTCGCAGTAGATGCGCAGGGTGGCGCCGCGAGTATCGGTGCCGGAGAGGCGGCAGATAATACGGGCGCGGTCGCCGCATTGAATCTGCAAACCTTGGTTTTTGCTGATTTCGCCATTGGTCGGGTCGGTATAATCAAATTGTCCGACATGGGTCAGTACCAAGCCTTGCAAACTTTCGCCAATGCGTTTTTTCAGCGCAGCGGCAAAGTCCGCCAGCATCGCTTCGGCGGCTTCTTTCTCCAATTCGCTGTAGTCAAAGCGGTTGAAATGATGGCGTCCGTAAGTCTGCCAATGGGCTTGCAGAATTTCATCGGGGCTTTGTTCGGTAGCCGCCAATAGGCTCAGCCAACATAAGACCGTCCATAAGCCGTCTTTCTCGCGCACATGATTGCCGCCGGTGCCGAAACTCTCTTCGCCGCATAATTGGATTTTGTCGGCATCGAGCAAATTGGCAAAGAATTTCCAACCGGTGGGCGTTTCAAAACAGCGCATGCCTTTGGCTTGAGCCACCGCATTTACCGCGCGACTGGTCGGCATGGTACGACCGATACCATTTAATTTTTCCAAGCAGGGAATATGTTCATGCAGGGCGGCGATAATCGCCAGACTGTCGCAGGGATTGACTATCTGCTTGCGCCCCATGATTAAATTGCGGTCGCCGTCGCCGTCACTCGCCGCGCCCATGACTGCTTCGGGAAACTGCGCCATCGCCGCCTGCAAATCCTGTGCATGCGAGGGCTGCGGGTCAGGGTGTCCGCCGCCGAAATCAGGACTGGGTGTCGTATTAATCAGATATTTTTCCGGCAAACCCAAACGCTTGGCGAAAATCTCCTGCGCATACGGACCTGTGGCGGCATGCATGGCATCAAAAACCAACGGTTTTGCCGCCAAATAGACTTTGATTTTGGGAAAATCGAAAAGACTTTCCATTAAATCGGCATAATCCGCCGTACTGCTGATCACATCTATTTGCGTCTCGCCTAAAACATAGCTGCCCTGCTGCAAAGCCGGCACGGCAATATCGGCAATCACATATTCTTTGAGGATTTTGCTGTTTTCAAATACACGCTCGGTCACGCTTTCAGGTGCCGGCTGCCCCGCCTGCAGATTGAATTTAATTCCGAAATCGCCGTTTTCGCCGCCCGGATTATGGCTGGCGGAAAGAATGATGCCGTAATCGGCTTGATAATGACGGATGACATGCGATGCCGCAGGCGTAGAAAGCAATCCGTTTTCGCCGATAATCAGGCGTTTAACGTTTTGCGCTACCGCCATTTTAATTAGAATTTCAATCGCTTCCTGATTATAAAAACGTCCGTCGCCGCCGATGACGATGGTTTTGCCGTTTGCGCCAAGCGTCGTGAAAATGGCTTGGATGAAACTTTGGGTGTAATGCGGCTGACGAAAATGACTGACGGGCTTGCGCAGCCCTGAAGTACCGGGTCGCTGATCCGTAAAAGTATCAAAGGCTTGGATAATATGCGGCATGATAATTCCCATGATTGAATGAACTGCTGACTATAGGGGTTTTGCCTTATTTTGACAAGCAAGTATTAACAATTTAAGCCTATATTCGGCTTAGATAAATATCAAAGCGCGTATTGGGTGCTGCAATGCTGTGATGCGGTGCGATGCCGCCCAAATGTTCGGCGCTGTGCGGACGTTTGACGACAATGCGTGGGCAGCCGCTATTGAGTGCGCTATCTAATAATTGCGCGTTATCGCTTTGTTCCCCGGCATCCGCGCCTAAGAGGGCGTGCAGGATTTGCATGTCTTTTTTGACTTTGGCGGATTTTTGCCGTTGTGGATACATGGGATCGAGGTAGATGGCGTCGGCTTGTGCGCCGCTGGCGGCGAGAAAATCGCGGCTGTCGTGGTGAACAATTTCTATTCTGGCGGCGACAGCGGCGGTCAGCGGCAGTTCTCGGGCTTGTTCGACGGCTTGTTTTAACAGTATATAGAGATAGGGGTTGCGTTCGCAGAGAGTAAGCCGAAAGCCGCGATAGGCGAGCAGCCAAGCATCGCGCCCCCAGCCGGCGGTGGCGTCGATGATGTTGCCGCCCGCCATGCCTTTAAAGGCTTTGGGCAGGTATTCCGTGCCGCCGCGATGACGGTAATGTGCGCCGGAAAAGTCGATATGCAGGGGCTTGATGCCCTCGCGGCAGAGTTGCCAGAGTCCTTGCGGATTTTGCGCCAGATAGAAGTCTTGTGCCGGCATCTGCTGGAGGATTTGCCATGCCTTTTCTTCAGCAGCGGGCGGATAGGAGCCGAGGGCAAGGGCTTTAGTCATTGGCATTCATTAAATCGATCGGTGTTTGTCCGATGGGGCTGTGGCGGGCGCTGCGGCTGTCGGCGCGTTCGGCGGCAAGGCGGGCGAAGTAGCGCTCGTCAATGTCGCCGGTGATGTATTTGCCGTCAAAGACGGAGCAGTCGAAGCGTTCGGCAAGGCGGTGTTTGGTGGATAGGCAGGCGTCTATCAAATCGGGCAGGCTTTGGTAGATGACTTTGTCCGCGCCGATGAGTTCGGCGATTTCTTCAGGCTCGCGTTGATGGGCGATCAGTTCTTCATGGGTGGGCATGTCGATGCCGTACACATTCGGATAGCGCACAGGCGGCGCGGCGCTGGCGAAATAGACTTTGTTGGCACCGGCTTCGCGCGCCATTTGCACGATTTGTTCGCTGGTGGTGCCGCGTACGATGGAGTCGTCCACCAAGAGCACGTTTTTGCGGCGGAATTCCAACGGCAGGGCATTGAGTTTCTGTCGCACGGATTTTTTGCGCAAGGTTTGTCCGGGCATGATGAAGGTGCGCCCGATGTAGCGGTTTTTCATAAAGCCTTCGCGGAATTTCACGCCCAATTGATTGGCGAGTTCGATGGCGGAGGCGCGGCTGGTGTCGGGAATGGGGATGACGACGTCGATATCATGATCCGGCCATTCGCTTTTGATGCGTTCGGCGAGTTTTTCGCCCATGCGCAGCCGCGCTTTATAGACGTTGATGCCGTCGATGGTGGAATCGGGACGGGCGAAATAGACATATTCGAAAATGCAGGGCACGCGCTCGGGATTGTCCGCGCATTGGCGGCTGAACAGTTCGCCGTTTTCGCTGATGATTAAGGTTTCGCCGGGTTCGACGTCGCGGATAATCTCAAAGCCTTGCGCTTCCATTGCCACCGATTCGCTGGCGACCATGTATTCCGTACCGCCCTCGCTTTCGCGTTTGCCGTAAATCAGCGGACGAATGGCGAAGGGGTCGCGAAAGGCTACCAAACCGTAGCCGCTAATCAGGGCGACCACCGCATAAGCACCGCGTACGCGGCGGTGCGTGCGGGCAACAGCGGCAAAGATTTGCTCGGGCGTGGGCGGAATATGTGCTTCATGGGCGAGTTCGTGGGCAAAGATGTTGAGCAGGACTTCCGTATCCGAGCGCGTATTGATATGGCGCAAATCACTGCGGAAAATATCGGCGATGAGGTCGGAGGTATTGGTCAGATTGCCGTTATGGGCGAGGGCGATGCCGTAGGGGGAATTGGCGTACATCGGCTGGGCTTCGGCGCTGCTGGCGCTGCCGGCGGTGGGGTAACGCACATGGGCGATGCCGATATTGCCGATAAGGCGGCGCATATGTTTTTCGCCGAAAACATCCGCCACCAAACCGTTAGACTTGCGCATAAAAAAGCGGCCATTGTCGCTTGTGACAATGCCCGCTGCGTCTTGACCGCGATGCTGCAACATAATCAGCGCATCATATAAGGCCTGATTGACAGGGTTTTTTCCAACAATACCAACAATCGCACACATGGTTTTTCTCTCGCCGTAAAAAGGAAGGCATTATAATGCAAAGCATTGCCTGCCTAAACAGGCTTTTTTATGAGGAGTTTTGATGCTCGACCGTCATCATCTTGCCATTATCGCCGCCGTCATGGAAACCGGCACCCTGACCAATGCCGCCGATGCCCTGCATCTCACGCAACCTGCCCTAAGCCATACCATCAAAAAACTGGAAGATATATTAGGTACGCCGATTTGGGAAAAAGACGGCAGACGGGTGCGTCTGACCCGTGCAGGGGACTATCTCTATCAAATGGCGCTGCGGCTCTTGCCGCAATTCGAGCGCGGCGAGACGGAATTACGCCGCTTTGCCCAAGGGCTGCGCGGCAGTCTGCGCATCGGCATGGAATGCCATCCTTGTTATCAATGGCTGTTGCGCAATGTGCGTCCCTATCTCGAACAATGGCCGGATGTGGATTTGGACGTGCATCAGCAATTTCAATTCAAAGGCATTGCCGCGCTGTTTGCTTATGAGGTTGACGTGCTGATTACCCCTGATCCCGTGTTCCGCGAAGGATTGATTTTCACGCCGGCTTTTCCTTACGAACTCAAGCTCGCCATGCACGCCTCGCATCCTTTGGCGGCAAAAACGGCGATTGAAGCGGCGGATTTGAGCAATGAAACCTTATTCACTTATCCCGTGCCGACGGAAAGACTGGATATTTTTCAGCAGTTTCTTCTGCCCGCCAAGCAAAACGTCGCCCTGCATAAGCGCGTGGAAACCACGGAAATTCTGCTGGAAATGGTGGCGGCAAACCGCGGCATTACCGCCTTGCCGGGTTGGCTTTTGGAAAACCAGTTTGCACATTTGCCGCTGGTCAGCAAATCCATCGGCGCCGGCATTCATAAGCATATCTATTTGGGCATTCGCGAAAATGACGCCGAGATTGATTACATCAAGGGCTTTATCGCGCAATGCCTGGCGCATGATAATGCCTGAAGCCTTTATTGTTTGCGGTAATCGCCGGCGCTGATGCCGTAGTAATTTTTAAAGGCTTTGCCGAAATTGGTTTCGCTGTTAAAGCCTGAAAGCAGGGCGATGTTTAAAATGCTGTCTTGGCTGTTTTTGAGCAAATGAGCGGCTTTTTGCAAACGGGTTTGCAAGATAAAGGCATAGGGGCTGATATTGAGATGCTGCTTGAACAGGCGCATTAATTGCGCTCTGGAGAGATGCCCTAATTCGCAGAGTTTTTCAATCGTCCAATCTTGTTCGGGATTGTGCATAATCGCGTGGATTAAAGGCTGTAGGCGCGGTTCCCGTCCGGCTTTGATAATACCCTCGGGCAATGCGGGCGAGTCGGCAAGATAGGCGCGGATAATCATGATGAATAATGCCGAAGATAAGGCGTGAATCAGCGATGCGGCGCCCTCGTCATACTTATCGGCTTCATTTTTTAACAGCCGGCTTAAGGTTTGCAGGGCGGGATGCTCGACATTGATGGCAATCATCTGCGGCAGAGCGCGGAAAAGCGCCGCATTCGCTTCATAATGAAAAACGGCGCAGAAAAACTCCATATCGGCTTGTGCATAATCGCCGCAGTAGTTCAGGGTAAATACGCCTTGCTTGCGGCTGTGTATCTTTTCTTGCCGATGCAGGGATTTATCGCTGCTGCTCAAGCGGTGCGTATGCGCCTGCGGAAAAAACAGAATATCGCCCTGCTTAATCGCACGGGCTTCTTTTTCTCCTGCGATATTCAGCCAGCCGCTGCCGCGGCTGATGATGTGCATATTGGCCTGCCCCTGCTTTTGCTCATGCGGAATCGACCAATCCCCTTGCAGGCGGCAATGAATATCCGCTTGACCGCGAATCTGTGCCAGCTGAATCAGTTGATCGAGAATATCCATCTTTTTTGCCTACAATATGAGAGGATTTGATTGGTATGATAGCGAAAAAAGTCGCATAATGCCCGCTCTTCAATGAGAAACTTAGGAGCATATGATGTTTAACGATTGGAACGCCCATACCGCACATGTCAAAAAATCTTTTGGCGAATTAGGCAAAAATCATCCCAAAATGTTGCAGGCTTATCTGTCATTAGACCAAGCGGCAGCGGCAGAGGCTTTGGATGAAAAAACGCGGGAATTGATTGCCATCGCGGTAGCGATTACTACGCGCTGCGAAAGCTGCATCAGCGTCCATGCCGAGAAAGCGGCGAAATTGGGCGCCACGGAAAGCGAAATTGCCGGTGCTTTGGCAACCGCAATCGCTTTGAATGCGGGAGCGGCTTATACCTATGCTTTACGTGCTTTAGAAGCTGTTGAAACGCAAAAATAATCGCTATAGTCGAAGAATTGAAAAAGTATTACGGCGTTGGTTAGCCTTGCCGTACTATCTGTACTGTCTGCGGCTCGCCGCCTTGTACTACTTTTCCACTTCTCCGACTATATTTCAATTATTCGGAAAATATGATGAAACATTTATTAAGAAACACCTTAATCGCAGCGGCATTGCCCTTATTGTCGCTCGGCGCTTGGGCGCAGGCGGCGGTCGAACAGCCTGCGGCGGCGGTTAGCGAAACAGCGGCTGCCGAATCGGCTGATAAAGCGGCGGTCAAAGCCGAAGGGATATGGATTGACGTGCGCACCGCAGAAGAGTTTGCCCAAGGACATTTGGAAGATGCCGTGAACATTCCCGTCGATCAGATTGCACAAGCCATCGAAGCCTTGAGTCCTGATAAAGACGCGCCTTTGCATGTGTATTGCCGTGTTGGACGCCGCGCGGAAATGGCAAGACAGCTGCTTTTAGAGAAAGGCTATACCAATGTTACCAATCATGGCGGCTATGAGGAATTGGTCGAGAAAGGTTTGCGCTGAGCTAATCAGAGCTTGAGAGCTTAAAAAGAAATCTTTTTATATCATATCGATACTCTCGAGATAAATGCCTTAGCATCCGCACTGTGCCGCAAAAGAATTATCTTTGGTCGAATGATGCCATGATACACTATGCGGCATTTCTTTACTTGGAGTGTTGCGATGAAAACCAATCCTTTAGCCTTTTTTATCAATCAGTTGGAAATGCACACGCCTGCGCCTCTGCGACCTGTGCAGGAACAGGTTAAATCCACAATCAAGCAGGCGGCACAGGCGCAATTCAGCCGTTTCGATCTGGTGCCGCGCGCGCAATTCGAGGCGCAGCAGCGTCAAATCGCGCAGTTAAACCGCCAGATTGCGGCATTGGAAGCACGTTTGGCGGCTTTGGAAGCGGCGGAATAATTTTCCTGCGGGATGTTGTTTCATGTCATTGCCTTTTATCTTTGCGCTGGTCTTAGTCGCCAGCGCTGTTTTTTCTGTTTTTAATGATCGCATTTTGCGGATGCACCGCTCTATCGGCGTAATGCTTTTGGCCTTGAGTGTGTCTTTGTTGTTATTGTTGGCAAAGCATTTCGGTATTTTTCAGATCGAGCAGATTACGCAGTCGGTGGCGAATCTGAATTTCAGCCACACGCTAATTCACGGTATGTTGGGGGCTTTGCTGTTCGCCGGCGGCATCAATGTCAATTTTGATGAGTTGCAGCCGCGCTTGGTCGTGATACGGTGCTGGCGGTGGCGGGCGTCTTGATTTCGACTTTTACGATCGGCATTTTGGCGTATGTGTTTGTGAATTATCTCTTGGGAATGCCGCTGTCGATGGTGTATTGCCTGACTTTCGGTGCTTTGATTTCACCGACCGATCCGATTGCCGTATTGGCGATTTTACGTTCGATTGGCGTGTCGAAAGGCTTGGACATGGATATTACGGGCGAGTCTTTATTTAATGACGGCATTGGTTTTGTCGTCTTTGCCTTTTTCTTTGAAATGGCGGTGCATTCCGAGAGTATGGGCGCCGGCGAAGTCTCGATGTTTTTTATTAAGAGCGTGGGCGGAGCTTTTGTTTTGGCAGCCTTGTGTAGTTATGCGGCTTTTTATCTGCTGCAACAGGCGCGCGATTCGCATGTGGAAATTATGATCAGCTTAGCTTTGGTGTTCGGCAGTTTCGAATTGGCGGAGGCTTTGCATGTATCGCCTGCCATCAGCATTGTTTGTGTCGGACTGTTTTTCGGCAGATTGTGCAATCGTAAAATGAGCGAGGAAGGGCGCACAGCTTTGTACCATTTCTGGGGCGTAGTAGATGAAATTTTCAATACCTTGCTGTTTGTAATGGTGGGATTGCTGCTGTTGATTGTGCCGCTGACGACGCATATTTTCTTTTTGGGCGTGATCTCGGTAGCGATCGTTTTGTTCGGACGTTGGATCAGTGTGATTGTGCCGGTGGCGGTTTTGAAAAAATGGTATTACTTTTCACCGCGCTCGGTTCGCATCATGACTTGGGGCGGCTTGCGCGGCGGTTTGTCGATGGCAATGGCGCTGACTTTGCCCGACAGTGAGGCGAAAAACATGATTTTATGGATGACTTATGCAGTGGTCGTATTTTCCATTTTGGTACAAGGTACGACGGTTGCCCGTGTGGCAGGGCAAAGAGCAACGCATGGGAATGAATACCGTGATCCGCGGCTAAGCGAGTTTTCCGCTGCCGCTTCTGTTAGCGAGACAAATGCCGAACGACGTTTGGGCGCTGCGCGCAAGACAGGGGATTAGCGCAGTGACTGCTTGCCAAGCGGCAGATTTTGTGTATAATTTGCCGCCTTTACTTTTTGGGCGCTAAGCGCATTTATTTGGAGAAAAACTATGTTTGCAGTTATCGAAACCGGCGGTAAACAATATAAAGTCAAGCCTGGGCAACGATTACGCGTGGAAACACTGGCAGGCGAAGCCGGCGACAGTATTTCCTTTGACAAGGTCTTATTGATTGCGGCGGGCGAAAGCGATGTAGCAGTCGGCGCGCCTTATTTGGCAGGTAAAGCGGTGAGCGCAACGATTGTTGAGCACGGCCGCCACAAGAAAATTAAAATCATCAAATTCCGTCGCCGTAAGCATTCTATGAAGCAACAAGGTCATCGTCAAAACTATACGGAAGTATTGATTGGCGCAATTGACGGCAAAACCGAATAATTTATAGGAGTAGTGAACAATGGCACATAAGAAAGCGGGCGGCTCCAGCCGTAACGGACGCGATTCCAAAGCGAAACGTCTTGGCGTAAAACGTTTTGGCGGCGAATTGGTATCGGCAGGCAGCATTTTGGTTCGCCAACGCGGCACACCTTTTAATGCTGGCGAGAATGTAGGCGTGGGCAAAGACCACACTTTATTCGCTAAAGCAGACGGTCGCGTGGTATTTAGCAAGCGCGGTCCGCACAAACGTCAGTTTGTCAGCATCGAAGCGGTTGAAGCCTAATTCGCAACAATCTGCATAAGCCTCGCATTGCGGGGCTTTTTTTATAGGTATTTGAGCTTGTGGCATAATGGCGGGCTTATTGATATGCCGTCTGCGGCGGTAATGAGGGAAAAATGAGATTTGTAGATGAGGCTTTGATTTTCGTGCAAGCGGGCAAGGGCGGCAACGGGATTGTGAGCTTTCGGCGCGAGAAATTTATTGAGTTCGGCGGACCTGACGGCGGCGATGGCGGCGATGGCGGCAGTGTGTTTTTGCGCGGCAATGAGGGTGTGAATACTTTAGCGGATTTCCGTTTTAACCGCCGCTTTGAGGCGAAAAACGGTCAGCCCGGCGAGGGGCGCAATAAGAGCGGCAAAAGCGGCGAGGATTTGGTGATTGATGTGCCGGTCGGTACACAGGTCTATGTGGCGGAAACGGATGAGTTGATCGGCGATATTACCGAGCATGGGCAGACGCTGTTGGTGGCGCAGGGCGGTTTTCACGGCTTGGGCAATACGCGTTATAAAAGTTCTGTTAATCGCGCGCCGCGCCAATCCAAGCCGGGCTCGGCGGGCGAGGGGCGCGAGTTGCGTTTGGAACTGAAATTGCTTGCCGATGTGGGCTTGCTCGGTATGCCGAATGCAGGAAAATCTACTTTGATTTCCGCTGTCTCTTCCGCAAAACCTAAGATTGCCGATTATCCTTTCACGACTTTGCACCCGAATTTGGGTGTGGTACGCGTGGGAATGTTGCAAAGTTTTGTGATGGCGGATATTCCGGGTTTGATTGAGGGCGCGGCGGAAGGCGCGGGTTTAGGACATCAGTTTTTGCGTCATTTGTCGCGTAACCGTTTGTTATTGCATGTTTTGGATTGTTCGCCTTTGAGCGATTCGCAAGATCCGGTGCGGGATTTTCAGCAGGTGGATGCGGAATTGGGGAAATATGACGAGGTGTTTGTCAAGATTCCGCGTTGGCTGGTTTTGAATAAGATGGATACTTTGCCTGCCGAGGAACAGGCGGCGCGCGAGGCGGAGATTGTGGCGGCAATCGGCTGGCAAGGTCCTGTGTATCGTATTTCGGCGGCGACAGGCGAGGGTACGCAGCAATTATGCGCCGATGTGATGCAAAAACTTGAACAGATGAAGGCGGATGAAGAATTTTTATCTTCCGCTGAACATTGGGATGCGCCTCATGAGTCGTAGTCAATACTTGGCGCATGTCAATCGCTGGGTGGTCAAAATGGGCAGCGCGATGATTACGCGCGGCGGAGAGACTTTAGATACGGAGGCTTTGGCGGACTGGGTGGCGCAAATGGCGGCTTTGCACAAAGACGGCAAGCAGTTTGTGGTGGTCAGTTCGGGGGCGATTGCGGTAGGTATGCAGATTTTAGGCTGGCAGAAGCGTCCGACGGAATTGTCTGAATTGCAAACTGCGGCAGCGGTGGGGCAGATGCGTTTGGCAGGGGCTTGGCAAGAGGCTTTTGCGACGCATAATATTCGCGTGGCGCAGGTCTTGCTTACGCATGACGATGCCGCCGATCGCCGCCGTTATCTCAATATCCGTTCGGCTTTGCAGACGATGTGCCGCTTAGGAATTGTGCCGATTATCAATGAAAACGATACGGTGTCGTTTGAGGAAATCCGTTTCGGCGATAATGATAATTTGGGCGCGATGGTGGCAAATATTACGACCGCCGGCGCTTATCTGATTCTGACCGATCAGCGCGGTATGTATAACAAAAATCCGCGCGAACATGCAGATGCGCAATTTCTTGAGCAAGTGGATGCTAATGATTCGACTTTGCCGGCAATGGCGGGTAAAACCGGCGGCGTTTTAGGTTCCGGCGGTATGTACACGAAAGTCTTGGCGGCACAGAAAGCGGCACGCAGCGGCACGCATACGGTCTTGGCTTACGGGCGTGAACCGGAAGTGATTCGCCAAGCGGTTGGCGCGGAAAATATCGGCACGCTGTTTCTGGCGCCGGCAGATAGTCAGCAAGCGCGCAAGCAATGGCTGGGCAGCCAATTGCAGGTGCAGGGAATCTTGTATTTGGACGACGGTGCGGTGCAGGCATTGACTCAGTCGCATAAGAGTTTGCTGCCGATTGGCGTACGGCGCGTGGAGGGCGAATTTGCGCGCGGGGAATTGCTGCGCTGCTGTAATATGGCAGGCGAAGAATTGGCGCGCGGATTGTCTAATTACAATAGCGAAGATTGCCGTATTCTGTGCGGTAAACACAGTCAGGAAGTCGCGCGCTTATTAGTGCATGGCGAAACCTTGATTCATCGTGATAATTTGGTCTTAGTCTGATGAAGAGCCGTATCAATGGAAAATTGACGCAATGGTTGGACAGCAGCCGTCGCGGTTATGTGGATTTGCCCGATGGGCGCAAAGTTCTGGTTAAGCAGGAAAACTTTACTCCGCCGCTTAGTGAGATTCAGCAGGGGATGTTGCTGAGTTTTGAAGTAGAAATGATAGGTGTCGTTGTTACTGCGGTGAATGTACGTCCCTACGGCGTCGGCGATTTGAGTTTGTGTGCGGAAGATATGCTGACGGAGTGCTTGGGGGTGTTTGGCGAAATCATCGCATGGGATCCGAAAAGCCGCAGCGGAACAGTGTGGGTGGATTCCTGTCAAACCGAAGTGGTATTTGATCGCGAGGCTTGGCAATCCGCAGCTGCTCCGCGTTTGAATCAGCGCGTATTAATCAAAGCAGAAAAACAACAAGATCAGTGGCAGGCGCAGTGGTTGCGCGACCCTGAGCAAGCGATTGTCGAAAAGAAATCGCCGCCTTATATTTTGTATGCGTTGATTTTTGTGTCTGCACTTATTCTGTCGGCGCTCGTTTACTATTGGTTTAAATAAGAAAAATCCTGCATATAAATTCGCTTGATGCGCATCAATGAGCATATTGAACAAATGCGCTATGCTGCCGACATTATCTTAGGGGAATGAATCATGAATAAGTTTCTGAATGAATTGTCAAATAGAGCGATTTTTAATCTCGGTTTCCGGATTTTTTTTGCCAGCGGCGCATTTTATGCGGCATTATGTATGGCGCTGTGGATTTTTATCTACCGCAGCGCTGATCTAAGCGCCTATGTGCGCATTTTGCCGCAATATTGGCACGGGCATGAAATGGTTTTCGGCTACGCCATGGCGATTGTGGCGGGTTTTCTCTTAACGGCGGTTGGCAATTGGACAGGACTGGCAATGCCTTCAGGAAAATCATTGTGTCTGATGTGGATGCCGTGGTTGGCGGCGCGCGTGATTTTTATTGTTCTGCCGCAATGTCTATGGTTGGCGGTATTATTAGATACGCTCTTTACGCTGATGTTGCTCTGGGGTATCGGTAAGCCGATTCTTGAAGTAAAACAGTGGCGGCAAATGGGAATTTTGTCGAAAATCGTCTTGATGATTCTGGCAAATATGTTGTGTCTGGCGGCAGCCTTCGGTTGGCATATCGGCTGGTATTACGGCTTGTATTTGGGCGTTTTCGTTATTATCGGTTTGGTGCTGACGATTGGGCGCCGCGTTACGCCCTTCTTCATTAAAAATGGCGCGGGCTATCCTTTTGAGCCGCGTAATAGTGCATGGATAGACCGCATCAGCTTGGCGGGCTTTGTTGCCTTCTTTATTTTTGAAATCTGTACGCCGTGGAAAACAGCGGCAAGCGTATGCGCATTGATTTCCGCTTTGGCGCAAACATGGCGCTTACAAGGCTGGCATACGCAAGGCATCTGGAAGCGCCCTTTATTGTGGAGTATGTTTATTTCGATGGGATTAATCGTGCTCGGGCAATTCCTGTATTTCCTCCGTTTATTTGTGCCGCGAATTACAGATTCACTTGCCATGCACATGATGGCGGTGGGCGGTATCGGTTTGCTGACGCTTTCTATGATGGCACGCGTTAGCCTTGGTCATTCAGGGCGCAATATTCATCAGCCGCCTAAAACCGTTCCTTGGGCATTGGGATTATTGGTGGCTGCAACTATTTTCCGCGTTTTGCTTCCATTAATCGCACCGCAGCAAATGCCGGTGTGGATTGTGCATGCCCAAGTGCTGTGGGTAATTGCCTTTTTGATGCTGGTCATAAGCTATTTTTCTATTTGGTCAACGCCTAGAATCGATGGTCGCCCTGGATAAATAGAACTCGGAACGTGTTGTTTAGCGCAAATTAAGCGGTTTTTTGACGTATCAGACAAAAGCCGCTTAATTTTTTAGGGCGCTTGAAGCAAAAAATCAAAAAATAAAGTTATTAAAAAACAGTTTGATACGAAGAAAGTTCGGAATAAAAG
>ERZ1023440.100-NODE-100-length-28127-cov-304.167747_pt1 | contig 28127 bp, 23 predicted proteins | sample MGYA00380520_ERZ1023440 | MGnify/ENA primary metagenome ERZ1023440 (study PRJEB33173, sample SAMEA4830335) | metagenome | study: EMG produced TPA metagenomics assembly of the PRJEB25223 data set...
GTTGCCTTATATCCACCGCCTGAAGTCGGTGGTTTTACGGCAACGAAGGATAAAAATGGCAAATATGGCATCATCAATTTAAATAATCAAACCGTGATTGATTTTAAATACAACGTCATTTATATGGTTAAAAGTGACAGTGGCGATATGTTTTTTAATGCAGTGATGGGCAACACGTCTTATTTATACAACAGTCAAGGCGAAAAAATTTTTGAATTAACCTACCCCGATGAGCATGAGATTTTTAGGGATGACATTAATGTATTTCAAGGAAAGGATTTTTTTATCATCGCTCCTGATTTTTATCAATCAAGTAGTCAAGTAGGGCTAATAGACACCACTGGCAACGTGATATTGCCTTTTGAATATGACGTTATTTATTCATTTTTGACAGGTCTTGCATCCGACCTTGATATGGATGATGACCCACGATACATCAAAGCCATTAAAAAAGACGGGGTTTATTTTTATGACGCCACAGGCAAACTCATCAAGCACACTCACCCTTGACATTTATGGGTGTTATTAGGGCGTACCTACCATTGATAACCGTATTTATAAAATGCGATGAATATTTGACTTTAAAAAGCACCACAAAAAATACCCCAAATCGCTTTGGGGTATTTGCCGTCTTTTACCTTATCACAAAAGATTAGTAAGTCTCATCCGTCTCAACGATGGTAATCTCGTTACTGGCGGGCTTTTCTGACTTAGGCTCGGGTTTGGGTTCAGGTTCAGGTTTAGGCTCGGTTTTAGGTTCGGCTGTTGGCTTGGACTCTGTTTGAGCTTGCAAATCCGCTTTTGGCTCTGTCTTGGGCTCTGCTTTGGGTTCCACGGTTTGTGGCACGCCACTTGGGACATCTTCGGGCTGTAAAATGGCTTCTTCGGGTGTGGGAACTTGGGGCAGTGGTGGTAGCTCCACAGGGCGGATTTGTACCGTTGGGGCGGGGATGATGTCACTTGATTCTTGACCGATGCGGGCGGTTTCACGTTTGGCATTGGCTTGGTTTTGGCGATTCATCGAACGCACCGCTGTCGCCATGGTCTCAGACGCCAGTGCGATGACGGGCGTATTGTTATCAATGGCAAGTGCTTCGCCATCCACTTGGAATACAAAATCCCCCACCAGACGATTGCCACCCATGAGACTCACGTCTTTTTCGATGGCTTGTTCTTCTAGGCTTGTCACGCCTGCCCCGCTAAATGTCTTATTGGCAGTCTCAATCTCTTGGCTGGGCAGGACAACATGAAGCTGTCCACGGCACTCGCCACCGACTTCGCTGATGTTTTGTAAGTCTATGTCTAGCCCCGACAGGCGTGCCTTTAACTGCAATGACAGCTCATCACTCGCCCCATTGCCCAGTCCACGCACAGATGCGGTATAAAGCTCATCACGCACAAGGCTGACGACACGGTTTTTTAGGCTGATGTCATCACAGACCACGGCAGGACGGTCGACCACTTCGGGGGTGGCAACTTCAATGTCTGCCTGTGCCTGTGGCTCGGGGCTGTCTTTTTTGGTGCAACCGACCATGCCAGTCAATGCAAGGGCAACGGCAGACACACAGGCTAAATGGTTAAACGTTTTCATGGCTTATCTCAAATTTGGTTTAAAATTTACTTATAAAATAACTTTAAAAAGTGGTCGCCACTTGATACAATGACGCCCAACAAGGCGGTATCATCAAGGCAAAACTTAGCCATTATAACACGCCAAACCCATTTGCCAAATTATTTTTTATCATGAATCAGTCCATCCCCCACCCCCATTTTAATGACCGTAATTTTAATGACATCGCCGACCATTTTGCCAAAAAAGTCTATGGCGGTCTAAAGGGTCAAATCCGCCTTGCCGTGTTGGAGCGGGATTTATCCGAGCATTTACCCGACCGTCCGCTTCGGGTGCTGGACGTAGGGGCAGGACTTGCCCAGATTAGCCTAAACCTTGCCACACGTCATGATGTAACTATCAGCGACATATCCGATGAGATGATACAAAAAGCCCGAGCCACCGCTTGTGAGCTTAACGTTTTGCCCCGCTTTATCGTGGCTCCTTATCAAGAACTCACACACCTTTTAAAAGGACAAAAATTTGACCTAATCCTATGCCATGCCGTCCTAGAATGGCTGGGCGAACCTGCCAAGATTATGGCGTTTTTTGATGAGTTTTTAGCCGATGATGGTTATTTGTCGTTGTGCTTTTATAATCCTGCCAGCATGATTTATCGTAACCTTATCATGGGTAATTTTTATCAATTAGCACGCCCCAAACCTGCCGACAACAAAAGCCTAACCCCAAACAACCCAGTCGCTTATGACACGGTCAAGTCATGGCTTGATGACAGGGGCTATACCACCCTTTGCCAGTCGGGGATACGGGTATTCTCTGATTATGCCCCACTCAAACGTGGCGGACACAATAACCCTGATGATGTCGTGGCGATGGAGCTTAACTATTCCCAAACCCACCCTTTTTGGCAAATGGGACGGTATTTACATATTTTGGCGAAAAGATAGGAGCTAAAAACACTTACTCTTTTTCCTTTGAAAAAACATCTTTTTCCAAAAAGACATCACCCTGCTCATAAGGATTTTCATGCTCCTTAACCGCTTGCAAATCCCGAATGTTCTTTTGAATGGTAATCACGGCAAAGAGCGACAAGGTAAACGCCATAAAATAATAACCCTTCTCGCTAAGTAGCAAAGTGGCGTTCCATAGCCCCACCGTCATGAGCAGTACCGCAAGCCCCAACGCCAGCCAACTAATGCCATAATAAATGCCCGATACAGGGATATTTTCTGCTTTATCACGAATGGTCTTTTGTAGGCTAATCGCCGCATACAGCCCCAATGCCAACACCGCAAAATAATAGCCCTTTTCGTTTAACATCATCTCAGCATTCCACAGACCGACCAAAAAGCCAAGCACACCCACACCCAGCACCGCCCAAGATGCACCGACATAAGCCGATGTTGGTTTATTAATGATTTGCATGGTTTTTTCCTTTTTAATTTGAATTTTAAAATTCATATATTAATTCATTAAATTGACTGTAATATAGCAAATTCTTTTTATATTGACAAGCGTACTTTGGACGGTCAATATGACTAATATTTAGGCAAATTATCTCTCATTTTATCAGAAAAACACCCAATCGCCTTGCAATTTGCCACGCCTGCCACCATAACAGGCTGACATTATAAGAATTTATTTGGAGTTTATCATGTCTGATAACCAAACCTTACCCCTACTTGCCGTGCGTGATGTCGTGGTCTATCCGCACATGCAAATTGCCCTATTTGTGGGGCGTGAGCAGTCCATTAACGCCATACAGCTTGCCGATGAGAGCTTTGATGGTCATCTGCTTGTGGTCTCACAAAAAGACTCGCTGTCAGAAGAGATTAACACCGACAATCTCTACCGCTTTGGCACGGTGTGCAGGGTCATTAGCACCATGCCCCACGACGCTGACGAAAACTGCCTAAAAGTACTCATCGAAGGACAGACTCGTGCCGAAGTGGCAGGCGTTGATATTGATGAGACACATAACGCTTTTGTGGCGGTGTTTCATGAACAGGCTGTTACCGACACGCTCAGCGATGATGACAAAGACGCTCACAAAAAGGTATTGATGGATTTCTTTGCCAACTTTGCCGAAGAAAACTTACGCAACGGGCGTGAGATTACCCGTGTGGCAGGCAAGATTAGCGACTTGACCGAACTCATGTACTTTATCGCCACTCGGGTGTCCATGCCCCTTGACAAGAAACAAACATTGCTTGAAAATGGCGACATCATGGATTATTACCACACGCTGACCGAGTTTTTTGTGAGCAATCATGCCGAGCAGTCGCTTGAAAATGAACTCCAAGAAACCGTGCGTAAGCAAATGGAAAATAATCATCGTGAGTATTTTTTAAATGAAAAAATGAAAGCGATTAAATCCGAGCTGTCCGATTTAAATGACGGAACAGACGAAGAAGATGGCGAGCTTGAAAAACGCCTAAAAGAAGCTGACTTGCCTGACGATGTCCGCAAAAAAGCCGAAACCGAATTTAAAAAGTTAAAGCAAATGCCCCCAAGCTCATCAGAGGCATCTGTCGTGCGTGGCTATGTGGAGTGGATACTAGACACTCCATGGAAAAAAGCAAGCAAGGTGTCTATTGACCTAAATAAAGCCAAAGAAACCCTAGACAAAGACCACTACGGACTAGATGATGTCAAAGACCGCATTGTTGAGTACCTAGCAGTGCAATCTCGTGTCAAAAAACTGCGTGGCCCTATCCTATGCCTAGTCGGGCCGCCAGGGGTTGGTAAAACATCGCTTGGCGAGAGCATCGCTCGTGCCACAGGACGTAAGTTTGTGCGTATGGCGTTGGGCGGGGTGCGTGATGAAGCTGAGATTCGTGGGCATAGACGTACCTATATCGGAGCGATGCCGGGCAAAATCGTGCAGTCCTTGGCAAAAGTAGAAGTGAAAAATCCGCTGTTTTTGCTTGATGAGATTGACAAAATGGCACAGGACTATCGTGGCGACCCTGCGTCTGCCTTGCTAGAAGTGCTTGACCCGTCTCAAAACAACAGCTTTAATGACCATTATCTTGACTTGGATTTGGATTTGTCGGAGGTGATGTTTATCTGTACTGCCAACAGCATGAACATACCGCCAGCCCTGCTTGACCGTATGGAAGTCATTCGCTTGCCCGGCTACACCGAAGACGAAAAAATGAACATCGCCCAAAATTATCTTACCCCCAAAGCCCTAGAACAAAACGGGCTTGGTAAAGATGAGCTGGATATTACCGATGATGCGGTGCTTAGCATTATCCGCCACTACACTCGTGAAGCAGGCGTGCGTAATTTGGAGCGTGAGATTAACAAAATCAGCCGTAAAGCGGTGCGTTCGCAAGTTGAGACTTATGGCATTAAGCCCAAAAAAGGCACAAAAATTGAGCCGTTATCGGTAACGGACGACAACATCGCTGATTATCTGGGTGTTAAGCCCTTTGACTTTGGGCTTGCCGAAAAAGAGCCAGAGATTGGGCGGATTACAGGGCTTGCGTGGACTTCGGTAGGCGGTGAGCTACTGACCATTGAGACCGCCACCATGCAGGGCAAGGGCGAGCTTGTCTTTACAGGGTCGCTTGGCGATGTCATGAAAGAGTCTATCCGTGCCGCCATGAGCGTGGTGCGAGCAGGGGGCGAACGCTTTGGTATCAGCTATGATAAGTTTAAAGACACCGACATTCATGTGCATATGCCCGAAGGTGCCACGCCAAAAGACGGCCCGTCCGCAGGTATCGCTCTGACCACCGCTTTGGTATCCGCCTTTACAGGCATTGCCATTCGTGCCGACATCGCCATGACGGGGGAAGTTACCTTGCGTGGTAAGGTGCTAAAAATCGGCGGTCTAAAAGAAAAACTGCTCGCCGCTCATCGTGGCGGTATCAAGCACGTGCTTATCCCCAAAGCCAACGAGCCTGACCTTGCCGACATTCCTGACAACGTCAAAGAAGGCTTGACCATTCAAGCGGTTGAGACCATTGATGAAGTCCTAAAAGTCGCCCTAGTCGCCCCACTTATGCCATTAAAGCCGAGCGTGGTCGTTAAGGCGGACGAGCAGACGTTAAGAAGCTGATTAAAAAGAAGCCTTAAAACACCCCAAAACCCTGTCCATTGGCAGGGTTTTTTGTGGGTACATTTTGGCTTGTCTCTTATCCCAAAATCCGCTAAGATAGGGAGGATTTCTCTTATTTTTTCCTAACTTATCTTAATTGGCGATAACCATGAAAAAACTTCTAACCCCCCTTATCATCACCCTATCCCTTTTACCCTTATCTGCTTTGGCGTGTGAAATGCCAAAGGTAACGGGGTATGATGGAGCTGGTTGTTTGCAAGACGGATTGGCGGTTGCAAAAAATAACAGCAAATACGGTTTTATTGACAAAACAGGCAAAGTGGTTATTCCTGTTCAATATGATTATGCTCGCAGTTTTTCAGAAGGCTTGGCACTCGTAGAACAAAATAATAAATATGGCTTTATTGACAAAACAGGTAAAGTGGTTATTCCCATTCAATATGATGATGCTTGGTCTTTTGCAGAAGGATTGGCAAATGTAAAGCAAAACGGCAAATGGGGTTTTATTGACAAAACAGGTGAAGTGGTTATTCCCATTCAATATGATGATGCTTGGGATTTTTCAGAAGGATTGGCAGGCATAGGGCAAAACGGTAAATGGGGTTTTATTGATAAAACAGGTCAAATCATTATTCCCATGCATTATGATAATGTTTTGAGCTTTTCAGAAGGATTGGCAAATGTAGAACAAGAAGGCAAATGGGGACATATTGACAAAACAGGCAGGGTGGTTGTGCCTATTCAATATGACTATATCGGGGAATTTTTAGAAGGTTTGGCAATCGCACAACAAAATTACAAGAGAGGATATATTGATAACACAGGCAATATTGTTATTCCTATTCAATATGATTATGCTTGGGATTTTAAAAATGGCAAAGCCCCAGTGAGACTAAATGGCGAAATCTTTCATATAGACAAAACAGGCAAACGCATTGATTAAAAGGATAAAATTATGAAAAAACTTCTAACCCCCCTTCTCATCGCCCTATCTCTTTTGCCCTTATCCGCTTTGGCGTGTGAAAGACCACAGGTGGTGGGGTATGATGTTGGTTGCTTGCAGGGTGGTTTGGCGACAGTATGGCAACAGGGCGAACAAGGTGTTGCTGATAAAACAGGTAACGTGGTTATCCCTGCTCAATATGATTTTGTCGGCTATTTTTCAGAAGACTTAGCAATCATAGAACAAAATAATAAATATGGCTATATTGATAAAACAGGCAAAATCGTTATTCCTATTCAATATGATGATGCTTGGCATTTTTCAGAAGGTTTGGCAAGCGTTAAACAAAATGACAAATGGGGATTTATTGATAAAACAGACGAAGTGATTGTCCCCTTTAAATATCAGATTGCTGGTCTTTTTGTTAATGGTTTGGCTGTTGTAGAATTAGATAACAAATATGGCTTTATTGATAAAACAGGCAAAATAGCCATACCTTTTCAATACGACTACGTTTCTTGGGGATTTGAAAATGGCAAAGCCGAAGTCTCATTAAACGGCGAAACCTTTTATATCGACAAAACAGGCAAACGCATTAACTAACTAAGGATAAAATCATGAAACAACTTCTAAACCCCCTTATCATCGCCCTATCTCTTTTGCCCTTATCTGCTTTGGCGTGTGAAACGCCAAAGGTATCAGGGTATGATTTTGTTGATTGTTTAAAAGATAATTTGGCAATCGTAGAACAAAATGGCAAATACGGTTTTATTGATAAAACAGGTAAAGTGGTTACCCCTGTTCAATATGATTATGTTTGGAGCTTTTCAGAGGGCTTGGCAAGTGTGGAGCAAAACGGCAAATGGGGGTTTATTGATAAAACAGGAAAAATAGTTATTCCCATGCAATATGATTTTGTTTGGAATTTTTCAGAAGGTTTGGCAAGAGTGGAGCAAAATGATAAATACGGTTATATTGATAAAACAGGTGATGTGATTATTCCCATTCAATATGATTTTATTGAAAGATTTACAGAGAACGTGGCAAGAGCAAGACAAAACGGTAAATATGGGGTTATTGACACAGCAGGAAAAATAATCCTTCCCTTTGAGTATGATTTTATTTGGCATTTTTCAGAAGGTTTGGCATTCGTACAAAAAAATGAAAAATTGGGAGCTGCTAATAAAACAGGCAGAATTGTTATTCCCATTCAATACGATTTTGCTGACAGATTTGCAGAAGATTTGGCAAAAGTAAAACAAAATAATAAATGGGGATATATTGATAAAACAGGCAAAGTGGTTATTCCCTTTCAATATGATTGGGCATGGGATTTTTCAGACGGTTTGGCAGGAGTAAAACAGAATGGCAAATGGGGTTTTATAGATAAGTCAGGAAACATGGTCATGCCTGCTATCTATGATATGGTTCAAAGTTTTGAAAATGGCAATACCTTAGTAATACTAAACGGCGAAGCGTTTTATATAGACAAAACAGGCAAACGCCTAGACTAGTCCCCCAAGCGGTTTTGTGATGATTTTCCCCAAATCGCTAAATTTCTAGTATAATAACCCGTTTTAAGTTTTAACATCACTTTTAAGAGCCGTCATGACTATCCAATCCCTACTTCACACCCACCTACAAACCGCCATGATAAACGCAGGGGCAGATACAGGTACTGACCCCGTCATCAAGCAATCAGGCAAGCCCCAATTTGGCGACTACCAAGCCAATGGCGTGATGAGCGTTGCCAAAAAACTTGGCACCAACCCACGAGAATTTGCCCAAAAAGTGCTTGATGAGTTGGCAAACAGCCAAGCCTTAGACGGCATTGCCGACAAATTAGAAATCGCAGGGCCGGGCTTTATGAACATCTTTCTTGACAAAGAATTTCTTGCCAAGTCTGCCCACACCGCCCGCACGTCCGACCGCTTGGGCATTACGTCCGACCACACCGAGACGGTTGTCATTGATTATTCATCGCCAAACGTTGCCAAAGAGATGCACGTTGGGCATTTGCGTTCTACCATTATTGGCGACAGCTCGGTGCGTGTGCTTGAATTTTTGGGCGACACCGTCATTCGTGCCAACCATGTGGGCGACTGGGGAACGCAGTTTGGTATGCTCATCGCCTACCTTGAAAAAATGCAAAACGAAAACGCCTCCGACATGGAGCTATCCGACCTAGAAGCCTTTTATCGTGATGCCAAAGCGACTTATGACAATGATGAAGCCTTTGCCGAAAAAGCTCGTGGCTATGTGGTCAAGCTCCAAAGTGGCGATGAGTATTGTCTTGCCATGTGGCAAAAACTCGTTGCCATTACCATGAGCCAAAACCAAGCCAGTTACGAACGCCTAAACGTAACCCTAACAGACAAAGACATCATGGGCGAAAGCCTATATAACCCCATGCTCCCCGACATCGTCAAAACCCTAAAAGAAAAAGGCGTGGCGGTAGAAGATGACGGAGCGACCGTGGTGTATCTGCCTGAATTTAAAAACAAAGAAGGCGAGCCATTGGGTATCATCATTCAGAAAAAAGACGGCGGATTTTTGTACACCACCACCGACATCGCCGCCGCAAGCTACCGCTATCACACTTTGCACGCTGACCGTGCCATTGTCTATTCTGACACTCGTCAAGCCCAGCACATGGCACAGGCGTGGGCGATTGCACGGCTTGGCGGATTTGTGCCTGATACGTTCAAATTAGAACATCACAATTTTGGCATGATGCTTGGCAAAGACGGCAAACCGTTCAAAACTCGCACAGGCGGTACGGTCAAACTTGCCGACCTGCTTGATGAGGCGGTTGCCCGTGCCACCGTCTTGATAGACAGCAAAAACCCAGACGTAACTGCCGATGAGCGGACGGCACTCATTGATGCGGTTGCCATTGGGGCGGTCAAATATGCCGACCTATCCAAGCACCGCACGACCGATTATGTGTTTGATTGGGACAGTATGCTCAACTTTGAAGGCAACACCGCCCCTTATATGCAGTACGCTTACACCCGTGTGCGTTCTATTTTTGCCAAAGCAGGGGTAAATCCTGACACGCTAACTGGCGAGATTGTCATCACGGACGATAAAGAGCGAGCGTTGGCGGTCAAATTATTGCAATTTGAAGAAGCCCTACGCCAAGTCGCCAAAGACGGTACGCCCCATGTGTTGTGTGGCTATCTGTATGAATTAGCAGGAATTTTTTCATCGTTTTATGAAGCCTGCCCGATACTGTCGGCAGATGACGACATCAAAAACAGCCGTCTGCAATTGGCGGATTTGACCGCCAAGACCTTAAAAACGGGGTTGGATTTACTCGGTATTAAGACGGTTGAGAAAATGTAATTGATAAAATCACGATTGCCATTGGGATTGTCCTAATGGCGATTTTTTAAATTGGGAAAACCATGTTTGACAAATTTGGCAATATTATACTCAATTCACATCAAAATTATACAAAAAACCGTTCACCCTGAGCTTGTCGGAGGGTAACGGTTTTTCCTTATCATGTGGTTCGACAAGCTCACCACGAACGGAAAACCTTTGTTGCATTTTGAATAGAATTTGCTATAGCACCGACAATTTAGACATTACCGCCCTGCCCCATTGGTCATTTGGCGACAGTCCACAAATGGCGGATGAGCTTATAGGGCTTGTCCTAGACGGCAAAAAGCGAGCTACTTGCACCGCCCTGCATTGGCATTTGGACGAGCCAGTTTGCCCTGTTGGTAGCCTGCAAGTCATCACAGACGGACAAAACCGCCCACGCTGTGTTATCCAAAACACCGCCCAATTCATCATTCGCTTTTGTGATGTGGATGAAAAGTTGGCACGTCAAGAAGGTGAAGGGGATTTGTCGCTTGATTTTTGGCGGACGGCTCATCAAGAATTTTTTGAGCGGTTTGGGGTATTTGATGATAAAATGTGGCTGTTGTTTGAGACTTTTGATGTCATAGAAATCCTTGATTAGCCATTGCAAAATCATGCAATCATGCTATGATAATAAATCATTTATTATCCGCTTATCATGAATACGCCCACTTTAACGCTATCACGCCGTTATCATTTATTACGCCAAAGAAATGACACATGGCGATTATTAACCGCCAAACGTGCTCCTATTATTTTGGCATGTGCCGAACAATTATTCATGAGCCAAAATCAAACGCCCACCATGGATATGGCGGTGCAGTTATTAACCAATTGCTTTAATGAATTTATTCATGACAAGGAATTGATTGATAAAGACCCACGCACATTAGCCAAACAAGAATGGAGAGATTGGCTAAAACGTGGCTTAATCATAGAAAGAGATAATGAAGTTTTTGCAACCGATGCCCTGCAAAAAGCCATTTATTTTATCAAAGGCTTAGAAGATGATACCGTCATGACTTCTACGGCGTCAAGATTACAAACCGTCCAATCAGAAATAGAAAAAGCCTATATTCGCCTAAATCCCAATCAACAAGAAAGAGAACAATATCTCAAAAAACAAATAGACCTATTACATCAAGAATTAGCCAATGTTAAAAACGGCGATTTTGAATTATTAGATACGCATTCATCCAAAGAAATGCTCCAAAATATCTATGAACTTGCCATGAGTCTATATCATGATTTTCGCCGTGTGGAAGATTCTTATCGGCAAATGGATAAAGAACTAAGAGAAAAAGTCATTCGTGAACAATATCATCGTGGGCAGGTAATTCACACGTTATTGGATTATCATGATGAACTAATTAGCACGCCAGAAGGTCGGGTATTTCAAGGATTTAATCATGCTCTGCAACACAATCATATTGACGAACTCAATCATCAAATAAAACAACTGGTAGCATATAGCATTAGCCAAGATAGCCTAACACCCACTCAATTATTCAATTTATCCACGCTAATTAGCTCTTTAAATAAAGAAGCCAGTCAAGTCATTCGTGCCAAACAAAATATGGAAAAAGACGTTAGAAGTTTTATCCAAACAGGCTTGGCAACCGAACATCACAGGGTCGGCGATTTATTAAATCAAATATTTAAAGAAGCTCTCAATATAGATTGGCAAGATAATAGCATCAAACACACGCCAAGTCATCTACCACCCATTGCCATTGAGTTAAATAAAATTGCCAGTATTGAGCGTTTTTTAATTCATGAATATAAAACAGATGACAATCATCAATTAAATCTAGATAATCAAAGCATTGATTTAAACAGCGTAGATTCATCATTTTGGCAAGCCTTGGACGGATTAGACAGGCAAGATTGGTTTGATAAAACCAAAGCCTTATTATCCCAATCAGATAAGCCCTTATCCATTGCTGATTTACACCAACAATTACCCATACCTGATAATTACGATTTAGAAGCGATTGCTTTATGGATTGAAATGGCGTGTCGCACATCATCCATATCGGACACTTATGAATATATTATTCTAAAACGCAATACAAATCATGATGAATTATGGCAATTTAAAGTACCTGTTATCGCCTTGCAAAAGCACCATTTTGATGAATTATCATTAGATGATATTTAAAAAAGGATTATTATGGATACGCAATTTCTTTATGATACCAACCAAACCTTAAAAAATGCCATCCAAGATTTATTAAAACATGGCTATATAGAAAAACATCAAAAGCCCAATATTTATCAACAGCTATTTGGCAATATAGACTTTATCAATGCTTATTTGTCCATCATGGATTTATCAATGCACATTGACGATATTCGTGGTGTTATTTATGTTGGTGTCTATCAAAAAATTTATGATATCATTATTGATGATACGACAAATCATGAAACTCATGATGAAAATAACCATGATGACAATCCAGTTAATAATAGACATAGCCCAATATCGTCTTATGATGAAATGTGGTCGCACCCTTTTATTCGCCGTCAAAGATTAACCTTGCACCAGTCTTTATTAATGGCGATTTTAAGAAAAAAATTTGTGGAAATAGAAAGTCAAAGCGGTGTTGGTACAAATACAGTTTGGGCAGATTTTGATGACCTAAAAAACCAATATTTTTCTTATATTATCCATAGTGGCAGTGAAAAAAGTGATGATGATTCTTTAAAACGCTTATTATCCCAATTAAAAGACTATGGCATTATTGGCGATATGGACGAACAAGGCAAAATTATCATTCGCCCCCTAATCGCCCATTTGGCAAATCCTGAAAATCTTGGTCAATTTTTAATGCAATTAAAAAATCTAAATGGAGCATATGATGAATAATGGCAGTTATTTTTTACATCAAATAGATGTCTATAATTGGGGCGGTTTTTATGGATTGCACACCGCTCATATTGATAAAGAAGGCACGGCGATTATTGGGCAAACAGGCAGTGGCAAAACCACACTCATTGATGCCTTGATGACTTTATTAGTTGCCAAGCCTTATTACAATCTTGCGTCCACAGGCGGACATGAGAGCGATAGGGATTTGATGAGTTATATTCGTGGCATTGCCAATCCAGATGATAAAGACGACACCAATCGCACAGGCAAAACCATAACAGCAATTCGTGCTTATTTTTATCCCATTAAGACAGATTTATCAACACAAATTTATCAGCAAGAGTTATTTGGCGATAATACTTTTGTTAGTCAAAACCAACCAAAAAATACCGTCCAACTAACTGCCATTTTTTGGATAGACAGTAATAGCAATCATGCCAAAGACAGAAATGATTTATGGATATTTTCTCATGATGATTTTTCTTTAAAAGACTACATTCAAGAATTTCATCAAAGTGGCAAACGTGGCTTTAAGGCATGGATTAAAAATCATGACAATATTCATGTATTTGACAGCAAAAGCAGTTATTTATCAAAAGTCCAAAACTTTTTTGATGTATCAGACAATGCCTTTAAATTATTAAATCGCACCGTGGGCTTAAAGCAATTAAACAGCATTGATGAGATATTTCGTGAATTGGTATTAGACGATGAGTCTTTATTTGAAAAGGCTAATGACATCATCACGCAATTTGATGATTTAAGTCAAATACGCCAAGATGTACAAACCGCCAAAAAACAACAACAATCTTTATTGCCACTTAGAAATCTACAAAAACAGTGGCAAGAAAATGACAATCAAATAACGCACATTAATGCTTTGATTGATTATTTGCCCATTTGGTATAACTATCACGCTCATGGTATTTATGATAACATTCAAAAAGAACTAAAAATAGATAATGAGCAATTAAAAATAACACTAAATCACGCCGAACAAGAAAAAGAAAATACCAAACAACAAAAAGAGTTATTGCAGAGCCAATATTATCAAAAAGGCGGTAATGACATTACTCATCTAAAAAGACAGATAGAGCAAACCAAAAAAGACCTTGATAAAACTTCTAAATATCATAAGCAATATCTCTCGCTTATTCGTTATTTTGGTTTGACTTATCAAGACAGCCAACAAGACTTTTTGAAAAATAAAGAGCAATTAGCCAATATCCAAGAACAAATTCGTCAAAACATTGACAATACAACCCAAGAATTGCATGAAATCGGTGCAAAAAGACACTCTCATCAAAATGACATCACAAACATCAACGCACAATTAAATGAAGCCAAAAAACAAACATCTAATATTCCCTTAGAATTTATCAAATTTAAAGAGAGCCTTGCCGAGCATTTAAATATCGCTTGTGATGAATTGTATTATTTGGCAGAATTGATAGAAGTGCAAGACAAAGCATGGCAAGGGGCGATTGAGCGAGCCATAGGCAGTCATCGCCTAAGATTATTTGTGCCAGAACATCTCACACAATCAGCATTGGCATGGGTAAATCATCGCCAAAACCGCTTGCACGTGCGTTTATTTAGTGCCACAAATACACCCACTCACAAAGAGATATTTCATGACAGCTTTATTTATAAATTAACCATTAAAGACAACCATTTGTCATTATCAGTATTTCATGTATTGACTGACATTGATAGGCATTGTGTGAATGATACCAATGCCCTGCAACATACCCCACACGCCATGACCAAAGAAGGCTTGATGTCCAATAAAAAACATTATTTTGACAAACAAGACCAAAAATCCCTAAAAGATGATTGGCTAACAGGATTTGATAATAAAAATTTGGTTCATCAATTAAGCACTAAATTAAAACAATCAACTGATGAATACAAAATAGCCGATCAACAATATCAGAATTTATCCGATGCAATCAAAGAATTAAATGATAAAGAGCGAAGCATTATATTATTAAAAGACATGGCATTTGATGATATTGATGTTATTTCATTATCAAACACACTTAATAATCTCAATCGTCATTATCAAGAATTAACCAAACCCGATAGCGATTTGGCAAAATTAATTAGACAAATTGATGACTTAGACCATGAAATTAACAACCAAGAAAATCTAATTACAGACATCACGGTAGAGTTAAAAGAAAATGAAAAAGACATCAAAAAATACACCCAAGAGATTGATAAAATTAGCCATTTCTTTAATAACATCAATATGAAAGAAATCATCACTCACAAAAACTTTATCACCTTAAAAGAGTATTGCCCGCCAATCAATAAAGACAATATTCACAATATTGACAAGGAAAGATTGGCATCTTATGAAAAACTAAATCATCAAAAAGACGATTATCAACGCCAAAAAAATGAATATGAAAAAAGCATTGTCTCACAAATGGGAAAAGCCAAAAATGCAGATACAGGCAGTCTTAGCGAATGTGGCACACAGATGATTGATTTGCCTGAGTATTTGACACGGCTTGATTATTTAGAAAGCGAAGGCTTGCCCACTCAGGAGAAAAAGTTTAATGAATATCTGGTATCGTCATCTACCGACAGCGTAGGACAATTATTAAAAGCCATTGAATATCAAGTTGGCGACATCAAAGAGCGTATTGACAAATTAAATCATGTATTAAAAAGTGTGGATTTTGATAAAAATAAATATTTAAGATTAAATACTAAGCCTGTTATTCATCAGTCTTTATTAGAATTTGAGCAAGCCAAAAAGAAATTGGAAGGTTTTTATTTAAACATCAAAACTGATAATACCGAAGGGCATTATTTAGCCCTAAAACAGCTCATTGATTTATTAAGTCAAGCCGTGGATAAAAAACACACGTTATCGGCACGCTCTTTATTGGATGCACGGTTTAGATTGCAGTTTTCTATTTCGGTCATGTCCAGAATGGATGATACTGAATTGAGCAGTTTTGTTGGCTCACAGCGTGGCAGTGGCGGTGAAAAAGAAATCATCGCCAGTTATGTTTTAACCGCATCTTTAAGTTATGCTCTAAACCCAAAAGGCATGAGCCTACCTACATTCTCCACCATTATTTTGGATGAAGCCTTTTCAAAAAGCTCGCAAGTGGTTGCAGGGCGTATTGTGAATGCAATTTGGGCATTTGGCTTACATCCTTTATTTGTTACACCAAATAAAGAAATGCGACTATTAAGACAATATACCAAAAGTGCGATATTGGTACACAGATTGGGTAAATATGCCAGTATTCAAAGTTATTCTTGGGAGCGATTACAACAAGAAGCCGATAAAATAAATCAGGAAAAACAATCATGACACGTTTAAAAAGCCCTGATGATATTATCAATATTCTGCACAAAGATTGGCAAAATAAATCCAAAAGAATAGACAGACTATTAAATCATCATTATCCCATAACCATCAAGATTGGTACGCCAACCGCCAATGATTTAAAAAATCATTTGGCTATGGTGCGTGAGCATTTTATCATATGGCATAATTTTGAAAAAGAAATCTTAAATCATGGCAATATCGCACTTATTTGGCAAAATAAAAAATATCAATCCTTAGGCAATGTAGATTATCCTGATTATCTACAACTTAATTCTTATCAAGACTGGCTTTTTTTATTAAAAACAAGACAGACAGAAACCGCCAAACAATTATCATGGGTAATTGATTTATTAGAACACGAATATATCAAACATCATTTATCTAAACATGATGATTTAACCTTTCATCAATTAACCTTAATCATCACTTCTGATAAATACTATGATGAATCCGTGGACACCATGGTTAGCATTATTATTTTAGCAAAATATCTTGACAAACATATCATGGCAGGATATTCATTAAGAAGTTTTGACATCAATACCATTATCAATCGTTGTGCAGAATCCGAAAAACATTATCTTTACAAAAGTCATTTTGACAGTAAATTTTTTGAGCGTTATACTTATCTATTTGAGCAATTATTGGAATTAAGATTTGCCAATGAAGTAAAAAGCGTGGGTCTTGCCCATTTTTTGGGCGTGGATAATAACACCCATTGGCTGTTATTATCCGAATGCTGTGATGAGCCTTTGTATTTGCCATTTTCACAGATTTATGCTCCCCACCATGAATTAGACCCTGATAAAATTATTTGCGATAATATTTTAATCGTTGAAAATAAACACAGTCTAAAACAATTGCCAACACTAAAAAATACATTGGTGATATTAGGAGCAGGCAATAATCTATCATGGTTAAAAAATAAATCATGGCAACACAAAAAACTCTATTATTGGGGCGATATAGACACATGGGGCATGGCGATATTGGCAAAAGCACAAACTTACCAATCTCATATTACGCCCATACTGATGAATTACGATATATTAAATGCCCATCGCCATAAAATCGTTCCCGAACCAAAAAGCATAGAAAATATACCAACAGGATTAAATGATGTACAGTTGGCATTATTTCATCATCTCAAAAACAATCAAATACGCCTTGAACAAGAATTTATTGAGCTTGATTATGTACGCTCTACAATGATAGAATTGGGACTGCATCTTAGGGCGTGTTAAACATTGATAACATTCTTATAAAATAAGATGAACATTGAACGCTTTTATCAATTTTTGCATGAAAAATAGCTATCCGACCACTTAACTGTGTGATTTTAAGATTTTTTACTTAATTTTTAAAATTAAGTGGTCGGATTGTTTTTCATAATAAAATTTGTCTGATAGAATGACTATCAACCTGCGTTTTTTCCTTGAAAAACGTGCGATTCCCCTGCTTTTTTAAACAGGCATTTTTCATTGCAAATACCAATATTCAACACGCCCTATTTAAATAGTTGAGACAATTTATGACAAACAAAAACGCCAATCAAGAACCCCAAACCCTAAATAAAGTCCGTGCCGACAAATGGCTATGGGCGGCACGATTTTTTCGCACTCGCACCCTTGCCAAAGAAGCGATAGAAGGCGGAAAAGTCCACATGAACGGTCAAAAAATCAAAACAAGCAAAGAGCTACAAGTGGGCGACACCCTAACCATTCGCCAAGGTCATGCCAGCGTCCAAGAACAAAAAACCATTGTTATCAAAGCCTTATCGGACAATCGGGGCAATGCCACCATTGCCCAAACGCTGTACGATGAGACAGACGAGAGCATTGCCACCCGAGAGTTTTTTGCCGAGCAACGCAAATTACAAAACCTTGCCAGACCGTCCACCAAGCCTGATAAAAAACAGCGTCGGGACATTGAGAGATTTAAAAATAATTGGTGAAGATTATGCGTAGGAATGTAGCAAAGGAATAGTATAGGATAGATTACCCCATTCTCAACTATATAGATGCTTGATTTATCAAGGGCGAATTGCAATTCACCCCTACAACTTACAAAATAATTAACTAATAAATCAATAGAATTACAATTTTAAGTTAGGATTGGGGCATATATTACAAAAAGAGAATTGCCAAATTTTGGGCAAAAAAATGACTTCATCAGCACATCTTCGGCACACTTTGGGATTACTACCGTTGCTACCTTCCGGTCCTGGCGGGGTTCATAAATCAAAGTTGCGAAGCTACCGATGAAGCCGAGAGTAATTATACATGAATTTTTAAAAAATGCAAGAAAATTTTCTGGATTTTATCAGTTTAAAAACACTCAAACTCCACAAATAATTTTAAAAAATAAATCCACACTATTTGTTAAATAAAAGCAATAATCAGATACAAATTAGCACAACAATCAAGAATAAACTGTATTACAATAAGTTTGTTTTTTATGTTATATTCTATCACGGAGTCACTCATGCGTGCATTCACACTACCTTTACTGCTCGGTCTGGCACTGGCAGGCACTCACGCCCACGCCCAAAGCTACAACCAAATCAGCTTTAATGTCGAGACTGCTAAAACTATCGCCAACGATGAGCTGACTGCCACGCTCACTAAATCAGCGGACAACGCCAATGCCAAAACGTTGGCAAATACCTTAAACACCACCGCCAACAAAGCCCTAGCCATCGCCCAAAAATACCCCAATGTCAAAGTCACCACAGGTCGCCATCACACCTACCCACGCTATGACAACAAAGGCAAAATCAATGGCTTTACAGGCTCATCATCAGTCAACATCCAAAGCCAAAACTTCGAAGAAGCCAGTGAACTCATCGCTGAGCTACAAGGCTTTATGACGCTTAGCAGTCTTGATTTTGGCGTGTCCGAAGCTACCCAAAAGGCGGTAGAAAATGAACTCAAAGCCCAAACCATCCAAAAATTCACCGATGAAGCCAAAACCATCAGCACCGCCTTTGGGGCGAGCGATTATAGAATTGTAAAAGTGAATTTGAATAATGCTGGCGGTCGTTTTAGTGTCAGTCCCATGATGTATGCTGCGGCTGCAGCACCCGAAAGCTCGGTCTCTGCCCAAAGTTATGAAGGCGGTGAAAGTCGTCTTAATTATGAAGCCCAAGGCGTGATTGAGTTGGTTAAATAATATTCATCAGTTTAGGATGGGCATGCCTTAGTCCAGTCAAAAAAACCACCAAATGCCTTGTTTGGTGGTTTTTTGATTTTTTAATATAATGTTAATATCTTATCACGCCAATGCATTTTCCCATGTCGGGATGACCGCTTGCATGAGTGGTTTTAACAGTTTGGCATTACAGGCAAAGACCGAACCTGTACGCATGGCGTTGTTTGCCCCTTTGTGGTCAACCACCACCGCTCTGGCTTCACTGGCAATCAGCTCGCCTGCACACACGTCCCACGGCTTGATACTCATCTCAAAATAGCCATCAAAACGCCCTGCCGCCACATAGCACAAATCCAATGCCGCCGACCCTGTGCGACGAACCTGTCCGCCCTGCTCACAAATCACCGCCAAACTGGTAAAGTGCTGACGGATAAAGCTCGTGCGAGTCTCGCCCGTCATACGCTCGTAAGGGTGTCCTGTGGTGAACAGTCCGCCTGCTATCGTGGTACGCTCTGAGACCGACAGACGACGCTGGTTCAATCTCGCCCCACGTCCACGACTGGCAGTAAACAGCTCATCACGCACAGGGTCATAGACCACGCCATGTTCGGTCACGCCTTTATGTTGAATGCCGATAGACACACAAAAATGCGGTACGCCATGCACGAAGTTCTGTGTGCCATCTAGTGGGTCAATGACAAAGCACCAATCAGCGTCCGCCCCTTTGCCTTCTTGTAAACCAAACTCTTCGCCCAAAAATGAGTGCTTAGGATAGCTTTCTTTTAACAAAGAAATGGTCAGCTCTTCGGCATAACGGTCAATCTTCGTTACCAAGCCATCAAGCCCTTTGGACTCAACACCCAAATCAATACGATGACGGTTCTCATGAGCCTTTAAAATCTCATAACCGACTTTTTTCGCCACTTCGGACGCAATCACCACCATAGGTTCCATAACACACCTTACAAACGTTTATTGAATTTAAATAATGCTTTTGCATTCATCATGCAAAGACGACCATTATAGCCCAAAATGGGCAAAATTGCGACCAAAATTTGCCACTTGCCAAATTAACCTAGTAACTTGGTTCTGGTATCACAGGCTCACCAGAGAGCAGTTCATGAGCCAAATCCACGGCAGGCACATCGACCGTATCAGGTATTGGCATGACAGGTGTCTCATCTAGCACCCTTTGACCCTGCCCATCCACCATAAAATACTCATCATCCCTGCGAACCAATGCCGTGCCATTTTTAAAAAACCCCACATCATCATATTTGAGTGGCACCACCAGCAGTCCTTGATGATTGATAAAACCAAATTTTTCTCGGTATTTTACCCTTGCCAGTTGATGGTTAAATTGACCAATTTCATCAAACATGATTGGCACAATAATAATCCCTCTGTCATCCATCATACCATATTTGCCATTTTGGGCAACTTTGATGAGTCCATCTAACACACATTCAACGCCGTCATATTCATCGCTGACTTTGGGCATGACACAGTCATGAGCCATTGCCATTTGATAAGCACCCAAAACAGGCATTAACAAAACAAATATCGGCAGGCACAGCAAAGGGGGTTTGATTATTGACATGAGTAAAGTGGCATAAAAGTGGCGTAAAAGTGGCGTGGTACATAAAACGTGGCGTGGTACAAATGGCATGACCAAATCAGTCAAACAGCCAATAACAACAGATTTTATCAAACTTTATTCGTCAATACCAAGACTTTTATTCAGCACCAGCACCCATGCCATTTTATGCAACAGATTGATGCTAATTTATGCTTAATTTGCCCTATTTTATCATTTTATGTTATAATTTCATATTTTTTTATGATAGATAACCCACCATAAAACGCTCATTTTGTCAAGATTTGCAACCCAGACCCGCTTTGCAAATCTTTGCTTATCACAGTTTTATGTAGAGTTTTGGGGCATGTAAATTTTTAAGGTTTTTTATGAATTACAAACGCATTATCATGATTGCATTGGCATATGTCGGTGTGGTTACAGGGGCAGGACTGTCATCTGGTCAAGAAGTTTTTCAGTACTTTGTCAATTTTGGTACAATTGGTTTGGTTGGTGTGGTGCTTGTTGGCATTTTACACGCCATTTTTGGGCGGATTATTTTGACACTCGGCTCATACTACCGAGCTCGTGAACACAGTGCGGTTTTAGAGCGAATTACGGGCAAATTGGTGTACCGCCTGTTGGATATTTCACTGATTTTGAGTGGATTTGTGCTGGGCTTTGTGATGATTGCAGGGGCTGGGGCGAATCTAAACCAAGAGTTTGGTCTGCCCACATGGGTTGGGGCATTGCTCTGCTCGGTGTTGGTCGTCGTTGTGAGTATGATGAACTTTGAACGTGTTACCCAAGCCATTGGTGTATTTACGCCCATCATTGTGGGAATTATTGTGTTGCTTGCCATTTATACATTTTGGGGAAAATCTTATGATTGGGTAGCCTTAGATGGTTTTGCCAAAACCTTGCCAAAGGCTCTGCCAAATATTTGGGTGTCAGTCGTCAACTACTATGCCATTTGTATCATGGCAGCGGCGGCGATGTCCTTTGTGCTGGGCGGTAATGAGATGTATGTTGGCGAGGCGGGGCGAGGCGGACTGATTGGTGGAGCTATTATTGGCGTGATTACCACTTGCACCGCCTTTATCTTACTTGCCAACATTGAGCTTGCCAGTCAAGTTGCCATTCCCATGCAAGCCTTAGTCGCCCAAATCCATCCCATCTTTGGCACATTCATGTCAATCATCATTTTTGGCATGATTTTTAATACCGCCATCAGTTTGTATTATTCACTGGCAAAACGTTTTTCAGGAGCGGATGATGTTCGCTTTAAAAAGCTCATGGTCATCTTTGTGGCGGTCGGTTTTGGGCTAAGTTTTGCAGGCTTTAAAACACTCGTGGCGACTGTATTTCCGATTTTGGGCTATATTGGCATGCTCATGCTGTTGGTCTTGACAACCACTTGGATAAAAAATCGCCACATCATCAAAGAAGAACGCCTACGTCGCCGTCAAATCTTTGACCTTATGGTACAAAAACACGATGATGACCAACATTTTGACAAAACCCATCAAAAACACTTGGATGGTCTGATTGACAAATCAGTGCTGGATAATGATGATTTACGTCAACAAATGCGTGATATGGCAAAAGAGCATTTAGACGATAAGAGATGATTGGGTTTTGTGGTTTTTTAAAAGATGATATTTTGTCAGGGTAAATATGATTTGCCCCGACAAATCTATTTTGGGCGTGGGTAATTAACAATGCCAGATACTTTAACTACCATTGCATTGCACCTAATTCATAAAAGTCCCACCACATAGGCTTCCACTCTCCATTGACATAGTTACATTTTGGGCAAGTGGCTTGAATGGTGTAGCAACTGCTACCATCTGCATTAACCGACTTCTTTTTGAATTTCGCAATTTCCATCATTTCTTTGCTATCGCATTTAATACACACGCTCAATCTTAAAACCCTTTACAGGTTTTTCAGGACAGTTCATTTATTCACACCTTTGTAAAACAAATTGATTGGATTGCTATTTTATACAAAATTTTTAAATCAATCTATCTTTTTGGTTTATTCAACCACTCCAAAATCCCTGTCCCATCTAGCCCACATTCCGCCAACTGCTCTTCATGACTGCCATGGGCAACAAACACATCATCAATACCAATTTGCACAAGAGAACCACCATAGCCCACACTTACCAAGTACTCGCCCACCGCAGAGCCTGCCCCACCCATACGCTGATGCTCCTCTACTGTGATAAAATGCGTAACGCCCTGCCCGATAAGCTCATCTATCAGCTCATTGTCAAGCGGTTTGACCCACCGCATGTCCACCACCGTCATGGGCGTGTCTGTCGTTTGGGCGAATGTTTGACTTGCTGACAGAGTGTCATGTAGGCGTGTACCAAAGGCAAGCATGGCGATTTTTTTGTCTGATGCTTTTTTATCTTTGGCGATAAAACCGTCTGATTGCCATACCACCCTCGCCCGACCAATGGCGAAACTCTCATCACTGTCCTTGATAATCTGTCGCCCCACACCCACACCCCTGGGATAGCGAATGGCACTTGTGCCTTGATAGGCATAACAAGCACTAAGCAAATGATAGCATTCATGTTCATCGCTTGGAGCAGCAATGACAACATTTGGCACACAACGCAAATACGCCAAATCAAACACGCCTGCATGAGTTGCACCATCTTCGCCCACAAGTCCCGCTCGGTCTATGGCAAAAGTTACATCCAGATTTTGTAAGGCAATGTCATGAATGAATTGGTCATAGCCACGTTGTAAAAAGGTAGAATAAATCGCCACCACAGGCTTTAATCCACCTGTCGCCATACCCCCTGCTAAGGTTACGGCATGCTGTTCGGCTATTGCCACATCAAAAAATTTATCAGGATAAGCCTTGGCAAATGCCACCATCCCCGAACCCTCACTCATGGCAGGGGTAATGGCAACCATGCACTCGTCTGTGCCGTTATCCATAAGCCACCGCCCAAATACGTCCGAGTACTTTTGGGGTTTTGAGGCAGGGTCTGTTTTATCAGTTTTTGGCGGCTCGTTTTTGGGTAATTTACCAATGGCATGATAGGTAATGGGGTCAGCCTCAGCAGGCAAAAAGCCCTTACCCTTAACCGTATGCACATGAATCAGCACCGCCCCTTTTAACTGTTTGGTGCGCCGAAATACTTGTAAAAGTTTTGGCAAATCATGTCCATCAAAGGGCCCAAGATAGGTAAAACCAATCGCCTTAAATAGGTTATCAGGGAAAATATGGTCATGCACTTTTTCAGCGATTTTATCAGACAAGGGCATGGGCGGGGCATTTTTACCAAAGAGATTGCCAATGTTTTGCACAAGATTGCCACCGAGTTTGGCAGGGATTTTTTCTAGGGTTTCTTTTGCCCCATTTGCCATGTGTATATAATGGCGAACCCGCCTGTCATCAGGGCTAATCTCACGCTTTATCATCAAGATATTGCCATGCTTATCAATGTCAAAAGCCAGCCCACGTTGCCATAAACGTGCCAAATGGCGACTAAATCCGCCAATGGCTTGCGAGATTGACATGTCATTATCGTTTAGCACCACCGTCAAATCAGCATTTTGCTGAACAGCGTCATTCATCGCCTCAAACGCCATGCCCCCTGTCATCGCCCCGTCTCCGATGACCGCCACCACTTTGCGGTTTTCGCCCTTGATACGGCTCGCAAGGCTCATGCCAAGCCCTGCCGATATGGACGTGGAGCTATGTCCCACGCCAAAGGTGTCGTACTCACTCTCACCTCGCTCAGGAAATGCCGTCAAACCGCCTTTGGCACGGATATGCAAAAGCTCATCACGCCGACCTGTCAACACTTTATGGGCATACGCTTGATGCCCCACATCCCACACAAGTTTATCATAAGGTGTGTCATAAATGGCATGCAAAACAACCGTCAGCTCTACCACACCCAAATTTGCCCCAAAATGTCCACCACTTTGACCGACCGAATAGAGCAAATATTCACGGAGTTCGTCCGATAATTGGCACAGCTTATCGGTGCTTAACGTCTTTAAATCTTTGGGTAAATTCACTTTATCCAAAAGTGGTGTCGTTGGGCGAGAGATGGGCAGGTGCGTAAAGGTGCGTGGGGTGTGAACAGAGGTTGGCATAAGGCTAGTGTTCCAGATTTTGATTTTTCAAAAGTCATCTTTGCAAAGTTATGTTAAATCATGACAAATTTGGGGTATAATGCCAAACTTGATGATGGCAAAGCCAAACTTAAACTTAAATGAGTGGCTTATTTTACAAGATAGCCTTTTAATTTGCCATAGCAGCACCATTTAATTCACAAATTATTCACAATTTATTCACAAGTTAATCAGGGCGTGCCAACATTGATGACACAATAAGGACAGCACGCCCCATCATTGTACGTTTTGGGGAAAATTTTGTATCAATTTATCAGCAAAGCCAACTTGCCTACCGTGCATGGCGATTTTATCATTCATGCGTTTGAAAATGAACACGGTCAAGAACACGTCTTACTAAGTGTCGGCTTGCCGTCCACCGACCCCGACAAAATCCCACTCATTCGCATTCATTCTGAATGTCTGACGGGGGACGCTTTTGGCTCGTTAAAATGCGACTGTGGCCCTCAGCTTAATACCGCCATGCAAATGATACAAGCCCACGGATGTGGGGCGATACTCTATCTGCGTCAAGAGGGGCGTGGCATTGGGCTTGTGAATAAAATCCGTGCCTACGCTCTACAAGACCAAGGACATGATACGCTAGATGCCAATCTCATGCTTAATCTGCCAGCGGATGCTCGCACTTATGAGATGTGTGAGGTTATGCTAAAACACGTTGGCATTACCAAAGCCAAACTTTTGACCAATAATCCTAACAAACTTGCCTATTTGCAAGAACTGGGGATTGATGTGGTGGAGCGAGTGCCGTTACTGGTGGGTGTCAATCCATTTAATGCCGAATATTTGGCGATTAAAGGGGCAAGAATGGGGCATTTTATCCCCACGCATGTAAAGCCTATCTAAGCCAATGCTTGACACCGCCATGTGATGAACAAACACCACGCCTGCCCAAACTTTTAGAACACGTGCCGTCATTACAAATGGCGGTACATTGATTGTCATAACCATAATGCTTACTTGATGAAGTATCTTCTACTTTATTTTTTTGGGTGTGATAATAATGGTCTCTTTGATGGTTTTCTTTTTTATTTAAAAACACATAACCAAAAAATACAGACAATATTACAATAATAGCCAATGGCTTATTTTTGATGCTTTGCCAATATGCTCCGATGGCAAAGAAAATGAGCATTAAAAAATAAATCATTTATTTGTCCTGTTCATCATCTTTATTGACATAATAAGTGTATTTGTATTTTCCTTCTTTTTTGTGCTGTTCGGCGATAAATGCAATCTCTGCCTCATCACCCTTGATATAAGGCGTTTCCATGTCAGAAAAACTTGATAATAACTCTATCTGCTTTAATTCCAAATTTAAAATGGTTTTATTCCAATATTTTTCAATTTGAGAAATTCTATCCAGCTTTGATATGATGTCATCGAGTTGCTTTTTTAAGTCATCTACCTTTTGTTTATGGATATTCATGTCTCGCTCAAAACTTAGATAATTATCTTTCATATTTTTAATGGTTTGGCTTTGGGCATATACCGCCTCCTCTGCGGCAATATAAGCACGCACCCGCTCTGGGCTGTTTCTGTCTTTGTTGGCAAAATCATTGGCAATCTCTTGTAATTCAAGCAATTTTTTATTGGCCTCCTGCATTCTTTTATGCCTTGCTTCGCTGTCCTCTCCTTTACTTTGATACAATCTTTCTGCCTCAAAATACAGCTCCTCAACCTGCTTTTTTCTATGTTAAGCTGCTCTCTTTGCGGTGTACTCTCTTGTAAAAACTGCTCTTTTTGGTTACAGGCTTCTTTGAGTGCTTTTTCTATTCTTTGTTTTTTATCCTTAACCACTTTGTTTTGGTATTCATAGTTTTGAGCTTCTTTGGCATAGCGTTCATAATGGGATTTTTCACCATTTTTTAGTGCTTTCATGTGATTTTCTTCATCTAACATGGCTTGTTTTTGCTTTTGTCTTTTGTCCAAATTATCTTTTTCTCTCTCATCAATGGTCTTAGCATAGCGAATGGCGATATTTTCAAAAGTTTGTGGCATTGGCATATGAGCCATATGACTGCTTTTTTCACTCTCTGGCAGATAATCATCATAGTTGCCATCGACATAACTTGACCACGCCTCTTGTAATCTGGAAGAATAATACATTTTTAAAGATTTTGGCTGCAACAATTTAGATAAAATCAAAATAACCCCCACCAATATCAAAAATCCATCAACAGCATATTGAGTATTTTTAAAGGCAGGTTCTTGTTTGAATTTATTAATGGCATTTTCACGAAAAATAGGACTGTCTTTTACCATTAAAATGCCAAAACTTTTTAATGTTTGCTCATCATTATTGACAATTGCGGTTTCTAGTTTTAATTTGTCATTTTCAAAATTTGTTTTTAATTCATCAAGATGTGTATTTGCCTCATCAATCTCTTGTTGAATGCTTTGTGCCACAGGACCCTTGCCGTATTTTGAACCTTTTTTACCTGCAATCTCATTTTGTAATTTATCGTGCAAGGTTTGAATGTAGGTTTGCTGTTCATTAATTTTCTCTTCAATTTTTCCCAGCGTTTCATCTTTGGCTTGATTGATGCTATTTTGATATTGGATTGCCATCTCATTTTCAATGTCAGTTTTAAACACAAGCTGCGTCAAAAAAGGTGCGGTGATAATAAGCGATGTGATGACAATGCCCAAGCGTGCCATAAAAACAAAATAAGGTTTGTATTTTTCCCAAAAATTGGGAACATAATCTTCACCGTCTAAGGTTTTGGCATGTTCTTCGGTCATCATGTCTTGGGTTACCATGGTGCGGTCAAAAAACCAAAACAACATAAAGATAAACGACCCAAGTACCACACCCCCCAAATAAGGATTATCAGGTGTAAAGGTACTGCCAAAATGACCCCAAGCAAAACCCTCTGATAGAGCCGCCAAAAAAACAATCACCGAGATGACCGTCAGGTAATTTGCACCCCCTGCTGTTAATAAATTACCTTGATAAATCTTAAAGGTCAAAAAATACCAAATCTGCTTAAACATACTAGAGCACGTTGAACATTCACAACAATCTCACCCATTGACAAACAAAAGCCA
>ERZ1023440.102-NODE-102-length-27493-cov-369.545120_pt1 | contig 27493 bp, 27 predicted proteins | sample MGYA00380520_ERZ1023440 | MGnify/ENA primary metagenome ERZ1023440 (study PRJEB33173, sample SAMEA4830335) | metagenome | study: EMG produced TPA metagenomics assembly of the PRJEB25223 data set...
TTCATTCGGTTGGTTCGTTTATTTTTTCTAGTGTGGCAACAGTGGCGATGACATTTTTTTTATTTTTTGCTCTTTATTATTTTGCATTGGGCGAAAGTGCTAAAATGTTGCTAGAGATAGAATTTTGGAAAGAAAAATTTTTTTTTGAATTTTAATTTGGTTTTTATGGTGTTAGCCATAAAATTCATTTGCGGTTGGTTTGTGTTTTGGAAAAATGTATTTTTTTATCGCTAATTCTAGTGTATTGCCCTGCATTTGCTTTATAATAGCCCTTTTATCCGCCAAAATCATGACCGACCAACTCCCCAAAAACGCCCTTATCAAGGCTCTGCCCCCTGCCGTTCAGCGGTTTATCACCCGCTTTTTTGTAACCCGTGCTTTTGTGTGGCTCATCTCCATTGCCTTTACGCTCTTTGTTGGGGTGGCAGTTTTTGGCTACTGATGGCGTTATGGGTGCATAAGCCCTTTGGCGAGCTGGGTACGCAAGTTTTTATGGTGTTTTGGGCGTGTTTGGCAATGAGTTTAACGGGCTTTTTTATCACTCGGGCGATTTTTAGACGGCGGACGGATTTGGCGGTGTATCTTGTCTGCTTTGGTGTGGGGCTTGGGTGGTATTTTGGCATGGACGCAAAAAATGACCGCATTTGGCATGATGAAGTCGCCAAAATCATTCAATACGAAAAGCAAGGCGATATCGTTACCCTGCACAATGTGCGAAATTTTCGTTGGTATGATAAAGACAATTATGAGATAAATTGGGAAACTCGCCAGTATAACCTGCAAGAGCTAGAAACTTTTGAGCTGATTATTTCAGATTGGGGCTTGGATAAAATCGTACACACCATGGCAAGTTTTGGCTTTAAAAATGGCGAGAAACTCAGCTTTTCTATTGAAATTCGTAAAGAGTCACATGAGAGTTTTTCGGCGATTGGGGGATTTTTTCGCCAGTTTGAGCTTGGGCTTGTGGTGGGCGATGAGAAGGATTTGATATACAGTCGCACCAACGTGCGTGGCGAAGATGTGTACATTTATCCTGTTGATTTATCAAAAGAAAGCGTGCGTGAGCTGTTTTTGCTTTATTTACAAAAAGGCGAGAGTCTCAACCACGAAGCCCGTTGGTATAACACCTTAATTAGTAATTGTAGCACGCTCATTTTTGATATGATGGCACAAATTGAGCCGATACCGATTGACTATCGGGCGTTATTGGCAGGCTTGTTGCCCGAATATTTGCTTGATGAAAAGGCGATTGATACTCGTTATACGGCTGATGAATGGCGAGCGATGGCACACGCCAATCCGTATGTGGGGCATTTGATAAAAACTGATATGGACAGCGATGAGTTTTCAAGATTGATAAGGCAAGGGCTACCAACACAGGGGGAGAGATGATAAATTCTTTATTTCAAAATAGCCGATTTTTGGTGTATGTGATTGTTTTTACTTCATTTTTATCATCTGTCATACTCTATATCATGTCGCTCAACATTTTGTTTCATCTGTGCCTATCCTTTGTGATGGCGGTGCCTGATACCGCCAAATCAGGCAAACAGTTGGCGGTAACGCTCTTAAAGGTGCTTGATATTGGGCTGATTGCCTTGGTGTTTCAAATTACCAGTATTGCCTTGTACCAATTTTTTATTTGCAAAAAAGAAATGGTGGATTCTCGTTTTTTAAAGGTGCTACACATTCACGATTTTCATGATTTAAAAAGTATACTCATGCAAGTGGCGGTGCTGATTTTGACCGTGATGTTTTTGGAGCAAGCGGTGGAATATGGGGCAACGCTTGAAACTTTGTATTTTGCCCTGTCGGTGTCGTGCGTGCTAGTGGCGGTGGTGTTTGTGATTAAAAATTTGAAATCATCATCGCACGATAAGACGGATTAACCATCATCTCCTATTTTGTGATAAAATATCCCAAAATAGGAGATGATGATGAGCTGGCTTGATGATTTAACATTTAACGCCGATGGGCTGATTCCCGCCATCGCCCAAGACCACGCCACGGGGCAAATTTTGATGATGGCATGGCAAAATGCCGAAAGTTTACGCCTGACGGTAGAGACAGGCACGGCGGTGTATTTTAGTCGCTCTCGTGGCAAGATTTGGCACAAGGGCGAGAGTAGCGGACACACTCAAATCGTTCATGAGATTCGCACCGATTGCGATAGAGATGTGATTGTGCTTATCATCACGCAGATTGGGGGGGTTGCGTGCCACACGGGGCGGACGAGCTGTTTTTTTGAAAAATTGGACGTGGCGAGCCTTGATTGGGTGGCGGTGGATAAGGTCATTAAAGACCCTAGTGAGATTTATGGTGATGCGGTAAAAGTGGACGCACCGCATACGCTGATTAAGCTAGATAATAGCAAAGTCATTGGCGAGCTTGACCGCATCTTAGATGAGCGAAAAACTGCCGACAAAGACAGCTCTTATGTGTCAAGCCTATACCACAAAGGGCTGAATAAAATCCTAGAAAAAGTGGGCGAAGAGACGACCGAAGCGATTATCTCCGCCAAAGAATTACAGCTTGTGCGTGCCACAGGCGACAATGACGAACACGCCAAAGCGGACGTGGTCTATGAAGTGGCGGATATGTGGTTTCATAGCCTTGTGGCGTTACACCAGTTGGGGCTATCGGGCGATGATGTCTTGACCGAGCTGGCAAGACGATTTGGTTTGTCGGGTATTGATGAGAAAAATGCACGCACGCCAAAGGGCTGATTTCATCATTTTGTCAAAATTTTATGTTAGACTAATTTTTTAAATTTAAAAGGGTAATATCATGGGCGGATTTTCTATCACACATTGGCTGATTTTATTGGTGGTGGTGGTCATCGTGTTTGGCACGAGTAAACTTAAAAACGCAGGCAAAGACTTAGGTTCTGCCGTTAAGGGCTTTAAAGATGCGGTCAAAGAAGACGACAAGCCCAAACTCACCCAAGCCGATGACACCCAAGACGTTAAAGTAGAAGAGATTAAGGTCAAAAAAGACGAGACGGTCTGATAGGCTATGTTTAATCTGGGCTTATTTGAGCTTGGGCTGTTTGGGGTCATCGCACTCATCATCTTGGGCCCTGAAAAACTCATCATCACCGCACGCACGCTTGGCAAATGGTACGGTAATTTTCGCCGTATGTCGGCACGCCTACAAAGTGAGCTGGTGAGCGAGCTTGAACTCACCGAAGTACAAAACGCCCTAAAAGCGGAGATTGATGAGATTCGTGCGTCCGAAGCCAAGATGAAAGCCCAAATGCAGGAGTTACAAGCCAAAATCCGCCAAACCGACCAAATGGCACGCACCAATCAAAGTGCGATTTTGGATAATTGGCAAGAAATTCAAGACGCCAAGCAAGATGCTCAAAACACCGACACAAAAAGCATAAACCCCCAAGCAAATACCCCCCGATACGACACCTTACCTTTAACTTATCGCTTTTTTTTATTGGGCGATTATGACAAAAAACGCCGTCTGCCCCCCGCCCCGTTTTTACCCAATTATAAAGCCGACAAACTCTTATATCAGGGGGGCGTGTGAGTGATTTAGACAAACACAGCACGGACGGCGATATGCCACTCATGGCACATTTTGCCGAGCTAAGAACCCGTTTTATTCGCATGGCGGTGGCGGTGCTTGTCGTGTTTTTACCGCTCATGTATTTTAGTCGCCCCTTGTATGACTTGATTTCAAGTCCGCTTGTCGCTCTACTGCCCCATAACGCCAGTATCATCGCAACCCAAGTGGCTTCTGGCTTTTTAGCCCCGATAAAATTGGCGTTTTTTGTGGCGTTATTTATCTGTGTGCCGTTTATCATCGCCCAGATTTGGGGTTTTGTCTCGCCTGCCCTATATAAGCACGAAAAACGGGCAGTTGTGCCACTGTTACTGTCCGCCATTGTGCTGTTTTATGTGGGCATGGCGTTTGCGTATTTTGTGGTGCTGGTGCCTGCCCTAAAATTTCTCGTCCTGTTCGCTCCTGACAACGTCCTGCCGATGACTGACATTGAGAGTTATTTGGATTTTGTCATCAAGCTGTTTTTGGTGTTCGGTCTCATGTTTGAGATACCTGTGGCGACCATGCTACTCGTGCTCATGCGTATCGTAACGCCTGAACAGCTTGCCGACAAACGCCGATATATCATTGTGGGCTGTTTTTTTGTCTCGGCAATCATCACACCGCCTGACGGGGCAAGTATGCTCATGCTTGCCATACCCATGTGTATTTTGTTTGAATTGGGGCTTGTCGTGGCAAGAATGATTGTTAAGCCTAATAAACAGATTGCTGATGATAAGGTGTAGGAGCAAATTGCAATTTGTCCAAAATTCATTTGCCTAAACCAATTTATCCAAGCTCATTCATCTTAGCTAAAATAAGCATAAAAGACGTGTTTATCACGTCTTTTTTGGGCTTTTTTGACCAATTTGGCAAAATAAACAGTTTTTTGGTAATTTTTAATCGTTTGTGCTACAATGCCAAAAATTTTTATCTCTTTTAAATTTGTCTAATTTTGGCACCTGTCATGTCCATTGAGCTACCCCCATACCGACCGATAAAAAAACGCAGTGGACTGGCCGTCATGGGTGCGGCGTTTCATGCCCTGCTCATGCGTGAGTTGCAGACCCGTTTTGGCAGTTATCGTTTGGGTTATTTGTGGGCTCCCTTAGAAGTCATTTTGCAAATGGCGATTATGATGATTATCTTTGGGACTATCATGAAACGTGCCTTGCCTGGCATGGATTATATGCTGTTTTTGGTGGCAGGGTTTACGCCATTTTTTATGATGCAAAAAATCGCCACTCGCTCACTAGGAGCGGTGTCTGCTAACGCTGGATTGCTCATGTATCGGGCGGTACGGCATATTGATGTGATTATCGCTCGCTCGTTTTTGGAGCTGGTGATTTATTTTATGACCTTTGTCATCTTGTTGTGTGGGCTTGCTTTTTTTGGCATTGGGTTTAGTGTGGCACATTTGGACATGGTGCTGTTTTGTTGGCTGATGATGTTCTTGTTTGCCTTTGGGCTTGCCATGATACTCATGATTGTGGGGCATTACGGCGGTGAGCTAAGTAAGATTATTAGCATTATTTTTACGGTATTATACTTTGCGTCAGGGGTAATTTATTCGGTGCATATGGTGCCTGAGCCGTATTTGAGTTATCTGATGTACAACCCCTTTATTCATAACTTAGAGATGATAAGACACTCGCTGTCGCCCACCTATCCGATTTATCATGTGGACATGTGGTATTTTGCCAAATGGACAGTGTGTGTGAATTTTTTGGGACTGCTGTTATATAAAGCCTTTGAGCGTGATTTGATTCGTGCCAAATGATGATAAGACATGATTGAGATTAAAAACATTACCAAATCCTTTATGACCCCACACGGTCGGCATTATCTTTTTAAGGATTTGAATTTGACCATTGCCGATAAGCAGTCGGTGGGACTGCTTGGGCGAAACGGGGCGGGCAAATCAACCTTGCTACGGATTATCTGTGGGCTAGATACCCCTGATAAAGGCGAAGTGGTTACTGACAGCACCATTAGCTGGCCGGTGGGCGTGGCAGGGGGCTTTCAGGGCAGTCTGACAGGCAGACAAAACGTGCGTTTTGTGTGCCGTCTGTATTCGAGTGGTGATTATATTGATGAGAAGATTCGTTTTGTTGAAGAGTTTGCCGACATTGGTAAGTACTTTGACATGCCCGTCAAAAGCTACTCATCGGGCATGCGTTCACGGCTGACCTTTGGGTTGTCGCTTGCCTTTGATTTTGATTATTATATGTTAGATGAAGTGGGTGCGGTTGGCGATGCGGCATTTCGCAAACGTAGTGAAGAGATATTGGAAGCTCGCCGTAAGCAGGCAGGATTTTTGATGGTGTCGCATAACCTAAAAGACATTGAGAAAAATTGTGATATTGGTATCGTGCTGATGGAGCAGACTGCCAAAGTTTTTGCTGACCCCAAAGAGGCCATTGAGGTGTATAACAAACATGTTCACAAAGCTAAAAAATAAGCGTAATCGCTCAGCCATCATCTTGTTTATTCTGGTGGTGATTTTGCCGTGGATTGCCATCAGTGCTTATACACTTGTATTGGCTCACCCACGCTACGTCAGCACATCGGATGTGGTCATCAAGCAAGTCTCCGAGCAGGGCGTGTCTGCCACGGGTATCTCATCATTGCTTGGGGTTAATAACACCAACCGTGAAGACGCCCTATATTTGACCAAATATATTCTGTCTAATGACATGATAGATAAACTGGATGCAGAATTTAAGTTTCGTGAGGCGTATCATGTCAATGGGGCGGACTTTATTAATGAAATTTCCACCGATGCCACCCAAGAAGAGTTGCATAAATATTTTAAAAAGCGGGTCTCGGTGTCGCTTGATGAGTTAAGTTATGTACTCACGGTAACAACAGAAGGCTTTGAGCCAGAATATGCTTTGCGATTAAACCAAGCCATCTTGCGTGAATCTGAAAAATTTGTCAATAACATCTCAAAAGATGTGGCAAACGAACAGCTTGCCTTTGTCGCCACCCAAGCTGCTGATGCCGAGCAAAAGTTAAATGATGCCAAAAAGGCGGTTATTGACTACCAAAACCAAAATGAAATCTTTGACCCCCAGCTCAACGCCCAAATGGTCAATCAAGTCATCGGCACCTTACAAGGGCAGTTAAGCTCACTACGCACCGAAGAACGCCAGTTGCTTAGCTACCTTAATCCAGAGGCACCACAGGTGGTGAGTTTGCGTAGTCAGATACGTTCGGTGGAAAAGCAAATTAAAGAAGAACAAGCTAAACTTACATCGCCACGAGATGCCAAACTAAACGCCCAAGCCTTAGAGTTTGAGACCTTAAAAGCAGAGGCGGAGTTTGCCAATGAGCTTTATAAAATCGCCTTGAATTCTTTGGAGAGTTCTCGGGTGGAGGTCATGCGTAAGATGAAAAACTTGGTGGTCATCACATCCCCACATCGGGCAGAGGATGCCTTATACCCCCGTGTGGGCTATGTGTTAGGAACGTCGCTTGTGTTACTGCTTATCTTGTATGGTTTTATCGTATTGGTGATGGCGGTCATCAAAGATCACGCCAAATAATGGAAAATAAGACAATGAAACATTTGCTAATAAAAACCCCCTTAGCCATTGCTTTGATACTAAGTGGCACTGCCTTTGCCAATACCAACTTTGCCACAGACAGCAACACAGGCAGATTGGCAGGCGTGATAAATGGTAGCGGAGACGTGCCATCAGAGGCAACCACCGCCGAAGCCGTGGCGATGGCAAGTATGCCAACCCATGCCATCATCAATAACACCCCTGCCATTCAACATGTCAAAACAGACGTACGGATTTTTGGCGAACAGCTCTTTCGTGGGGCATTTTCTACCACGTCAGGTTCAACCTTTAATGACAACTATGTCATCAATGTTGGTGATAATGTGCAGGTGCGTATGTGGGGGGCGTATCAATATGCTGCCACAATGACCGTTGACCCTCAGGGCAATATCTTTTTGCCAAATGTCGGACCTGTGCGTATTGCAGGTGTGAGAAATGGACAACTACAAAGTGTGGTACAATCGGCAATTGGGCGGATTTACCGCTCCAATGTGGGTGTGTATGCCTCCTTAGAGCAGGCTCAACCTGTCAAGGTGTTTGTAACAGGTTTTGTCAATCAACCAGGTTATTATGGTGGACTGGCAGCAGACAGCGTTTTATCTTACCTAGACCGTGCAGGCGGTGTCGATCCTAAGCGTGGCAGTTATATTGACGTGCAGATTTTGCGTGGTGGTCAAGTCGTCCAACAAATTAACCTATATGATTTTCTTATCATGGGTCGCTTGTCGCCATTTTCGTTTAGAGATGGGGACGTGATTAATGTCGCTCCCCAAAAACAGACCTTTGCCATCTCAGGTCGGGTACAAAATGAATACGTCTTTGAATTTGGGGTCAATGATTTGACCATCTCGGATGTGCTTGCTGTTGCCAACCCATTGGCAGATGCAACCAACGTGAGCATCACAAGGGCGTCAGGAAAAGCCAAAACGGCAGAGTATTATGCTTTGGGTGAAGCACAAAATATCCCTGTCCAAAATGGCGATACATTGGTGGTAACATCTGACCGCCATGCTGGTACGATAGCGGTGCAAGTAACAGGTGCCCATGAGGGTAATGGGGCGGTGGTATTGCCCTATGGGGCAAGATTAAAAGACGTCATTGCCCAGCTTGAACCGTCTGCTCTTGCCAATGTCAATCATTTGACCATCTACCGTGATTCGGTCAAAGCAAGCCAAAAAGCATCCATCAACCGAGCCTTAGACCGCCTAGAAGAGATGACACTGGTTACGCAGTCCACCACCCGAGAAGAGGCTCAGCTACGCTCAGAAGATGCCAAATTGGTGGGACAGTTCATTGCCAAGGCTCGTCACATTGAGCCGACAGGGCGTGTGGTGGTGGTGCCAAACTCATGGCAGGACATCATTTTAGAACAAGGTGACATCATTCATATCCCTGCCCAAACGTCTGTCATTATGGTAAATGGTCAAGTACGCCATCAAGGTGCATTAACTTTTAATGCTGACTTGACGGTAGGTGACTACATTGCCAAATCAGGTGGATTTGATAATAATGCCAACAGCGATGAGATTTTGGTCATGCACCAAAATGGTGAAACCAGCGTGGTCAATACCGCCTATCGCATACAGCAGGGTGATGAGATTATGGTTCTGCCCAAAGTCAAAACTCGCCGTGTTGAGATTGCTCGTGGGATTGCACAGGTCATCTATCAGCTTGCTGTGGCGACAGGTGTGATTGTCAAGCTCTGATGGTGCGTTATGCTTGTGCCACCAAAGGGATTATCAAAAATAATCCCTTGCTTGGCGTGGCACTTGGGGCGGATATTGTTTATCAAGACAAAACCGTCCAAGCCGTCATCGCATGGGGACAAAAACCAAGCCGTAGCAAGGCGACCGCTTTTGCCAAAATGCACAACTTACCGCTCATCACAGTAGAAGACGGTTTTTTACGCTCGCTCGGCAGTGGCATACACAGCGTGGGGGCGAGTTTTATCAAAGACGACTTGGGCGTGTATTTTGACCTAATCACCCCCAACCGCTTACAAGCACTCATCGCCGATAGTGTGGCACAGTGGAGTGATGATAAAGAGCGACACGCACAGCAGTTAATCAGCAAAATCATCACGCACCAATTATCCAAATATAACCAAACCACCACCGCCCCTGATTTATCGGTACTAGCAAATAACGACAAGCCCCACGTCATCATCATCGACCAAGTGGCAAATGACGCGTCCATCACAGGAGCAGGGGCGACTGCGGACAGTTTTTTTGCCATGCTCGCCCACGCCAAAGAGCGTTATCCTGATGCCAATATCTGGATAAAAGCACACCCTGCCGGCAAGGGTTATTTTGTCCCGACCGACATCGCCCCGCCGTTCTATCTAGATACACCCTGCAATCCCATTGCCCTTATCCGTCAAGCCCAAGCGGTCTATACGGTCAGCTCGCACATGGGTTTTGAGGCGTTAATGCTGGGCAAGTGCGTGCATAATTTTGGCGTAAACTGGTACGTAGGCTTTGGCTTGACCGATGATGATTTTGTCAAAAATAAACCCATTTATCAAAACCTTATCCGCCATTATCAAATGCTAAATATCACACAGACAAGCCTTAGTCAGCTGTTTTATGCCAGTTATGTGCGATATAGCCATTATGCCAATCCTGCCACAGGAGAGGCGTGCGACATTGAGACGGTCATGGATTATCTCATCACCAACCGTGATTGGCAAAATCGGCTTGGTCGTGAACTCCTTGTTTATGATTTTAGTCGCTGGAAAGTGCCATTTGTGCGGGGGTTTTTGGGGTTTGATAAGGTAAATTTGACCGTCAAACCCAAAACCAAATGGTGGTTTTTTTTGCCATATGGTATCAATGAAAAACGTGCCAAACGTGCCGATAGCAAAATATTTAACGCTTTATCTAACACTACCAATTATGTCGTGTGGGGGCAAAAATCCAAACACCTGTTAAAAGATAAACTCGCCAAACGTGGCATGACAAACCCCACCATTTGGTGCATGGAAGACGGTTTTATCCGCTCAAATGGCTTGGGGGCAACGCTCATCGCTCCGTTGTCGGTGGTTATGGACGATGTGGGGGTTTATTTTGATGCGACCGCCCCGAGCCGTTTGGAGCAGATTTTAAATAGTATTTGTCTAAGTGATGATGAAATACAGCGTGCCAAAGGCTTGCACGAACTGCTTTTAACCAAACGAGTGAGTAAATACAACGTCCCCACCAAAAACCATGATTTTGTCCGTGGGATTAACACCTTAAAATCAAACCGTCCCATTCGCCTGGTGGTTGGGCAAGTCGAAGACGATGCGTCCGTACAGACGTGTACGAGCGTGATTAAAAAAAACAGCGAGCTGTTGGCGAGAGTGCGAGCTGATTTCCCTGATGATGTGATTATCTACAAACCGCACCCTGATGTGGAAGCAGGGCTACGGGTCGGCAAGGCGAATAATCATCATCTGGCGGACATGGTTGCTCACGATGTCGCCATGCCCGACTGCCTAGATGTGTGTGATGTGGTGCATACCATCAGTTCTTTGACAGGGTTTGAGGCCTTACTGCGTGGCAAGTCGGTGGTGTGTTATGGTTTGCCGTTTTATGCAGGTTTTGGGCTGACCGATGATGTGATTGAGCCTGATAATATTTTAAAAAACAATGCCTTAAACAGACGCACCCGCCCCAATCTGCCTGCCTTGACGCTAGATGAGCTGATTTATGGCACGCTTATTAGTTATCCTATGTATCATTTGCCACATGGAATGGGGCTTGCCACGCCTGAGCAAGTCATCGAGTATTTGTACAATCAAACCCATACTGCCAAGCCAAGTCTTGCCAAACGACTGACCCAAAACGCCAAAACCACCGCCATGCAATTACGCAAAATCATCATACGGTAAAAAAATTGTATAAAAACTATGATACAATACATCAGCCAACTGTTTGTATTTTAATCAGTTTTTATTTCCATTTGTTAGTTTTTATCATCTTTTTACTTTTTTTGATTGTCTATGTCGCTAATATTAAAACGCCTGTTGTCTCATGATGACATTTTGCTTTTGCAGGGCAAAATGGGGACGTTTTTTTGTCGTTTTGCCACATTTTTGATGAGTGAGGGCAAGCGAGTGCATAAGGTTAATTTTAATGCAGGCGACGCTCTTTTTTATTGCCACAAGGATAAGATGAGTAATTTTCGGGGGCGTCAAAGCGAGTTTGATGAATTTTTAACCAAACTCATTGATGACAAACAGCTAGAAGCGGTGGTCTGTTTTAACGACTGTCGCCCCTATCATGAGATTGCACGGCAGGTGTGCGAGCGGTTGGGCATTGCCTTTTTTGTCTTTGAAGAGGGTTATCTGCGACCTGATTATATCACCCTAGAAGAGCATGGCATTAACGGCTATTCACGACTGGACTCAACGCTCATTGATACCCTGCAACGGGCAAATGACAAGCCAGAATTTACCGACAACCGTTTTTATCGGCTGTGTGTGGCGAGCATGGTGTATTATGTGGCGGTGTTTGTAGGGCAGTGGCGATATCCGCATTATGAGCATTATCGGGGCTTGTCCCTATGGGCGGAAGCGTGGGCGTGGGTCAAAGCCCCTGTGCGTAAGTTTACTCGTTATCATTCAGACAAACGTTTGCAAGAGCGACTGGTTGGGCAAAAAAACTTCTATCTGGTGAGTTTGCAGGTGCATAACGACTCACAAATCAGTCATCACAGTGACTATCAGGACGTGCGTGATTTTATTCGTGAAGTCATGATAAGTTTTGCCAAGCATGCCCCCAGTGGCACGAGCCTGCTGTTTAAACATCATCCGCTAGACCGTGGACATCGTGACTACACTCGCATGATTGCCAAGCTGGGTGATGAGCTTGGGGTGCAGGGCAGGGTGTTTTATGGCTGTGACATGCACCTGCCAAGCCTGATGAAAGCAAGCATTGGCATGATTACAGTGAACAGCACCACCGCATTGCAGTCGGTATATCATCAAAAACCTACCAAAATCATGGGGCGTGCCTTGTATGATGTGGCAGGGCTGACTGACCAGAAGTCTTTGGATGAATTTTGGACAAATCCGACCGCCCCTGACCGTGATTTTTATCTAAAATTTAGGGAATATCTCATTGAGCAAACGCAGTTAAATGGTTCATTTTATGGCAAAGCCCCGTGGGAGCTGTCAGGATTTTACCAAAGTTTGGCGCAGGATGTGATAACAACCAAATAAACCAAAGTTTTTTCATAACCACCACATTTATCATTAAACTTCCTGCAAAACTAGTTTTCCGCTCGCCCTGAGCTTGTCGAAGGGTGGCGGAAAACCGTCATGGTTCGACAGGCTCACCACGAACGGTTTTCTTTAATCTGGGGTTTTGCAGGAAGTCTATTTATCATATTGTGATGAATTTTTATAGGCATTTTTTTAAAAAACTGCTACAATATCCTGTTATCATTTAAATTTTATAGACATCATGACCGCACTTTCTCATATCCGTAATTTTTCTATCATCGCCCACATTGACCACGGCAAATCCACCCTTGCCGACCGTTTTATTCAAGTGTGTGGCGGTCTGTCTGACCGTGAAATGCAGGCTCAGGTGCTTGACAGCATGGATATTGAGCGTGAGCGTGGCATTACCATCAAAGCCCAATCAGTAACGCTATATTACAATCACCCTAATGGCGAAAAATATCAGCTCAACTTCATTGACACCCCCGGACACGTGGACTTTTCTTATGAAGTATCAAGAAGTTTGGCGGCGTGCGAGGGGGCGTTACTGGTGGTGGACGCCGCCCAAGGCGTGGAGGCTCAGTCGGTTGCCAACTGCTACACCGCCATTGAGCAGGACTTAGAAGTATTGCCTGTGTTAAACAAAATTGACCTGCCACAAGTTGAGCCCGAGCGTGTCATTGAGGAGATTGAGGATATCATCGGCATTGAGGCGGTGGACGCTCCACGAGTATCCGCCAAAACAGGCGTGGGCATTGATGAGTTACTACAAGCCCTAGTGGAGAAAATCCCTGCCCCCCAAGGCGACCGAGATGCCCCCTTACAAGCCTTGATTATTGATTCGTGGTTTGATAATTATCTGGGCGTGGTGTCTTTGGTGCGTGTGCGTGAAGGGCAGGTCAAGACAGGCGATAAGATTTTTATCAAATCCACAGGCGAGAGTCATTTGGTTACGTCTATTGGCGTGTTTACCCCCAAACGCTTGGAGACAAATATCCTACAAGCAGGCGAGGTGGGCTTTATCATCGCAGGGATTAAGGACATCGCAGGGGCTCCTGTGGGCGATACCATTACCCTTGCCAAAACGCCTGAGGTGGACAGCATTGCTGGCTTTAAAAAAGTAACGCCACAAGTGTATGCAGGGATGTTTCCCATTGATTCGTCTGATTTTGAAAAGTTCCGTGAAGCCTTACAAAAGCTCCAAATCAACGACTCTGCTTTATTTTTTGAGCCTGACACGTCCGAGGCGTTGGGCTTTGGTTTTCGCTGTGGCTTTTTGGGTATGCTTCACATGGAGATTATCCAAGAGCGTTTGGAGCGTGAATACGACCTTGATTTGATTACCACCGCTCCTTCCGTGATTTATGAAGTTGTCAAAAAAAATGGCGAGACTGTCTATGTGGATAACCCATCCAAACTGCCCGATACAGGCGTGATACAGGAGTTTCGTGAGCCGATTGCCCGCTGTAATATTTTGGTGCCACAAGAATATCTGGGCAACGTCATCACGCTTGCCATTGAACGTCGTGGCGTGCAGGTGGACATGAAGTTTATGGCTCGTCAAGTGCAGGTGGTGTTTGACATTCCGATGGGTGAGGTGGTCATGGACTTTTTTGATAAATTAAAATCGGCAAGTCGTGGCTTTGCTTCTTTGGATTATGGTTTTCATCGCTATCAAGCGGACAAATTGGCTCGTGTGGACGTACTGATTAATGGCGAAAAAGTGGACGCACTTGCCATGATTTGCCATCAAGAACACGCTCGCCGTCGTGGCAATCAGTTGGTTGAAAAGATGAAAGAGCTGATTCCAAGACAGATGTTTGATGTTGCCATTCAAGCGGCAATTGGCAGTCAAATCATCGCTCGCTCTACCGTCAAAGCCATGCGTAAGGACGTGCTTGCCAAGTGTTATGGTGGTGATGTTAGCCGTAAAAAGAAACTCCTAGAAAAACAAAAAGCAGGTAAAAAACGCATGAAACAAGTGGGCAGCGTGGAAATCCCCCAAGAGGCGTTTTTGGCGGTGTTAAAAGTGGATGGCTAGGCTTTGATAAATTGGTATAAAACTTGCAGATATTTATGATAAAGGTGGCTTGTGGAATTTGACATTAATTTAATCTTGGTGCCTGTTACGCTGGTGCTACTGGTGGCGTATTTGGCGGATAAATTTGTGTTAAAACAGCATAAATTGGTCGCCAAACAAACCAAGCTCATCTCGCACGCTCAGACGCACTTAGAACAAGTGGAAAAAGAGTTTAAGGCGACACTCGTGCGTTTTGGACATGACGAGGCACCGGCTGAGTTTATTGGTAATGAACATACGCCAGAGATGCTCAAAAATCAGTCGCTTGTCTATAATGAAGCCAGACGTACCCTAGCCGAAGCACAAAAGCAGGCAGGGATGAACGTGGGCGAACCGGTGGTTGAGCCAAAATTGGTGCAATGGGCGTATGAGTACCTGCCCATCTTGCTCATCATCGTATTGGTGCGTTCGTTTATTATTGAGCCGTTTAATATCCCATCAAGCTCAATGGTGCCAAGCCTATACACGGGCGATTTTATCATTGTCAATAAAGCCTCCTATGGGCTAAGATTGCCGATTACGCACACCAAGATTTTAAATACAGGCAATCCCAAGCATGGCGATGTGGTGGTGTTTCGCTATCCTGAAAATCCCAAACGCTACTATATTAAACGTATGATAGGTCTGCCGGGCGATACGGTGGCGTTTGCCAATGGCGTGCTATCCATCAATGGACAGGCGGTAAATACAACACCCGTGAACTATCAAATGACAGACAAGCTCAATGCCAAGCTCATGCCGGCTGTCATTGAGAATCATCGCCTGTCTGATGAAGAGCGTGCCAGATATGGCATAGAAGAAGAAAAGCACGCTCACTATTATCGTGAAACATTGGGCGAGCATGAGTATGTTGTGCGTTATTTGGGCGATTTAAATAGTGCGTCCATCGCCCCATTTTTATTAAAAAATTCACCACAAACTGCCACATCAGGCGGTACGGCATGGCAGATTACTGTGCCAAGCGGACAGTATTTTGTCATGGGCGATAACAGAGACCGCAGTGAAGACGGGCGGTTTTGGGGCTTTGTGCCAGAGAGCCATCTGGCGGGCAGAGCGACTTATATTTGGATGCACAAAGAGGCGGGGCTTAATCCACCCAGCTTTGGGCGAGCAGGAGCGATTGATTAGTCGCTTGGTATAAACTTAAATAGGTGTAACATGCAACAATTAACTTCATTAACCAACCAACGTGGGGCGAGTGTTACCACGATTATCGTAGGTCTGGCGATGGCAGGTATCATCATCAAGCTAGGGCTTGGTATTATTCCTGCTTATATTGGCGATTATCAATTTACCAAACTGGTGGCAGGCGAGCTAAAAAAAGCCAATGATGCCAAACAAACCGAACGTCAGTTCATGCAGAACCTGTCTCAGCAGTTGTCTATCAATGCCAACTACAACACCAAGCCAGAAGAAATGCTTATCTTTACCAACAAAACCCCTGGGGCATTGGCGGTCAAAAGCCAATATGAAGTAGAAAGTAACTTCTATGGCGAGACCTTTATTGTCAATCGCTTTGAAAAAGACATCACCGCAGCCGATGCCAAGTAAGAGTTATGTCTAAACACGCCACATTACCGACTCATTTTGCCACCTTTGAGCAGGGCTACCCCGTTCTTTGCTCAAAATTGGGCTACACCTTTAACGACCCTAATTTGCTCAGACGTGCCTTAACACACCGCTCGTATGACCCTAAGATGAGCTATGAGCGGTTGGAGTTTTTGGGCGATGCTCTTTTGGGTGCGGTGATTGCCGAGGCGTTGTTTACCTTTTTTCCCCGCCATGATGAGGGTAAACTTACCCGTATGCGTGCCACGTTGGTACGCCAAGAGACTCTTGTGCAGATTGCCGAGAAGTTAGAGCTGTCATCTCATCTGATACTGGGCGTGGGCGAGCGTAAGGGCGGTGGGCGACACCGTGCTAGCATTTTGGCTGATGCGGTGGAGGCGATTTTGGCGTCCGTGTATCTAGACAGTGGCGACATTGAACGGGTGAAAGGCTTGGTTAAATGCTGGTATGAGACCTTGATTACCGAAGTGGGCGAAGAAAAAGTGCTAAAAGATGCCAAATCTCGCTTGCAAGAATGGCTACAAGGCAACAAACTGCCCCTGCCGACTTATACGCTCATGGATACCATTGGCAATGCTCCCAATCAAACTTTTGTGGTGGAATGCACTGTGGCGGTGGCGGACTGTACGCCCATTACCGAGACGGGCGAGAGCAGACGCATCGCCGAGCAAAAATGTGCTGAGCGGATGATAAATCAGCTTAATAAATTAGAAAAGCCTAGGGCATTATAAAGCATATTAGACTTTCTGCAAAACTAGTTTTCCGTTCGCCCTGAGCTTGTCGAAGGGAGTAAGGAAAACCGTTAGATTTCCCAAGCTCACCACGAACGGTTTTCCCTGCAACATACTTTTTGCACTAAGACCAAATTTTGAACCGCAGGGGCGAATCATATTCGCCCATTATTACCAATAATCCCAACCAATCCCCACATTTACAAATACCATTTGCCCCGCCTGTGTTGTCGTTATATAATGACAGCATTGCCCCTTATTTTTGCAATTTTAGGAAAACCATGACCGACACACATGACCAAAACAATGACACCATTTCCGCCTTTTTTAATGACAATCCTACGCCTGTGATTTCTGATGATTTTAAAGCAGGGTTTGTGGCGATTGTCGGTCGCCCCAACGTGGGCAAATCCACGCTCATGAACCATTTGCTTGGGCAAAAATTATCCATTACCAGTCGTAAACCGCAGACCACACGTCATCGCATTCATGGCATTTTGACCAACGACACTTGTCAAATGGTGTTTGTCGATACCCCCGGTATCCACACCAAAGAAGTCAAAGCAATCAACGAGCGTATGAACAAAACCGCCGTGTCCGCCTTATCGGACGTGGATTTGGTGCTGTTTGTGGTGGACAGTACTCAGTGGCGAGAGGACGACCTTTTGACTCTTGAAAAGCTATCAGCGACCAATTTGCCTGTGGTGCTTGTCATCAACAAAGCCGACACCATTAAGGATAAATCCAAACTTTTGCCACTCATCGGCGAATACCAAGAAAGTTTTGATTTTGCCGACATTGTGCCTGTATCCGCCTTGCGTGGGCATAACTTAGATAGGCTTATGGACGTGATTGCGGGCTTTTTGCCGACCCGTCCGCCCATTTTTGACCCCGAGCAGATTACCGACCGCAGTGAGCGGTTTTTGGCAAGCGAGATTATCCGTGAAAAAATCATGCGAGCGTCTGGCGATGAAGTGCCGTACGATTTGACCGTGCAAATTGACACGTTCAAAGACGAGCCTGCCCACAAAGACCCTGAGACGGGCAAATGGCGACGTGCGGTAACGTTTATTGATGCGACCATTTTTGTGGAGCGGGCAGGGCAAAAAACCATTGTCATCGGCGACAAAGGCTCACGCATCAAACAAGTCGGCATAGAAGCCCGTCAAGACATGGAAAAGCTGTTTGACAAAAAAATCATGCTCACCTTGTGGGTCAAAGTCAAAAAAGGGTGGAGCGATGATGAGCGGGCGTTAAACAGTTTGGGGTATTAAATCGGGCTTTTAAAATTTGCCAATGTAGGGGCGAATTGCAATTCGCCCAGTTGGAATTGATGAGATAAATCATTTGTTGGTTTGATTTGGGGTGGGTTAAATATGAATTGTGATGTTGATAACAAGATGACTACACAAGAGTTTTTAGCAATGCTTCAAAATTCTGATAAAGATAAAAGGACTGAGTTGATAAATGGTCAAATGGTGCAAATTGCACCCATGAAGCCACGCCAAGCCAAATTGATTGTTAATTGTGCAAATTTAATCACCACACATCTTTACAATCAAAAAAGTTCATGTTTTTGTTTTACTAAAATGATTTGCAAAATTGATGAGCATAATTGCCCCCAACCTGATATTTTGGTGGTGTGTAATGACAGCGTGCATGGCGAATTGTTGGCGCATCCTACGGTGGTGGGCGAGATTTTTTCATCAAATCGTAGCAACGACATGAAAAAATTGGCACGTTACAAAAAATGCCCGTCCATTTTTGAGATTTTGATGATTGAACAAAACAAAATGCAAATCACGCTCCACAAAAAAACAAAATGGGGCAATGGTCGTATGAGACTTATCATGCAGGCGAGCGTATTTATTTAGACAGCATTGAATTTGACTGTTTGGTGGATGAGATTTATCATTCGGTTAAATTTGCCAAATAACCCATGAAAGTTTCTAATTAAAACCCATGATACCTTTTACTGATTTTCATCAGCTATTTACACAGACCATCATCAAGCGTGGGCAAGCCTACCATGCTTCTGATAATGTGCTGTCTTTGCAACATGATGGCGATGGGCATTACATGGCGGTGGTGCGTGGCAGTCGCCGTTATCAGATGAGAGTGGCGTTATCACACCCAAAGGATGAGCTGTGCATTGAATCATTGACCTGTAATTGTGAATACTGGGATAACTGCAAACACATGGTGGCGGTGCTATATGCCATGAAGGAGAGTCTAGATGACATCACGTCGTGCTTGTCATCAAAAGAGCGGGGAGCGTGTTCGGTAGTGGCTGATGATTTTTATGAGAGCATGGGGCGTTACGATAAAGATGAACTCATTGATTTTATTAAATCATTAGACAGAAAATATCAGCATGTTCGTGATGATTGGGTGCTGTTTTGTGCCAATCATCAAGGCGAGCAGTCGCATGATATAACTGAGCAAAAGCTCCTGATTACACTCAGTAAGCAGGTCAATGACATCTTATCGATGGTGGATGTTCGTGATTATGAAGAGTTTGTTTTTGATGATGCAAGTTTGGCACTGATGCAACTGATGGCACAAGTTACTAAGCCATCAGACCAAGTGGCTTTATCCTTGATATGGATTGATAAGGTGCTGGCATTGTTTGATGAGATGATGGTTGATGCCGAGGTTGAGTGTTCGCTCAATTACTGCTTTGGGGTGTTGGCAGAGCATTTGTTTGGCGGTTTTGACTATGAGCCAAGCTGGGGTTATCGTCCTGTTTTGTATCAGTCGTCGGGGTCATCAAAACTGGATAAGACCCTGATGTCAGCACAAGCATGGGCACAGACTTACGTTCGCAGGCAGTATGAATTTTATCCAAATATTGAGCGGTTTTATTTTGATTGCTTATGGGCAAAGGGCGAGCAAGATGGGGCGATGGCATACCTAGATGGACTTATCACGCAGGCTCAGCGATTGGGTCATCATGATGTGGACGCTTTGATATTAAGTAAAATTGCCATTTATGATGCGTTGGGCAAAGACAGTGATGCTCTGGTGGGGCAATATGATGCTCTTGCCAAAGTTAGGATTCATCAAGCCTTGCAAATGGCGGACAGTGGCAATGCCGACAAAGCCATGGATGGTCTAAAAGATGCCATCAGTAGCACAGACAGTCATCAAGATAGGCAAAGTTTTTATATTTGCTTGTTTGAGCTTGCCAAATCACACCGTCATTTGCCTTATCTGCACGAAGCTGGTCGGACATTGGCATTGACTTGGTGTTATAATCAGCACCGTATTAGTGATGAGTATTTGGATGAATACCAAAGCTGTTTTGATGATAAGACATGGCAAGACATCTCTCGGGCGTGGCATGATGAGCTGTATCAGACCATCCAAGATAAGGATGACATCAAGGTACGTCAGTTGGCACATTTGTACGATAGACAGCAAGACATCAAAGGGCTTAGCGACCTGTTGCGTATGTTTGGCGATGTGGATTTATTAACCTATTATATCCAGACATTAAGCCAAGACAAGGACAATCACGACTGGCTGGCGATGGTGTTTTATGAGCATTGGCAGACGGTTGTGGGCAGTTTGTCAGGGCGAAAGGCTTATCGTGATTTTGCTCGGCAGGTTAAAAAAGTCACCAAGTGTCTGCCTGGCCATCATGGGCGGTGGCAACAGATGGTGGATGAGTGGCTGGCGACATATCGCACCAAACCCAGACGTCCTGCTTTGGTCGAAGAGTTGCTTGCCATCTATGGATAAGGGTTGAAACGTATCGGAAAAACCCTTTTTCACGACCCTTTATTTTACGGCACCATTTAACAAGGAAGACATTCATCATAAGGAAAACCCATGTTTCACACCCTAAAACACGCTTGGGCAAAGCACCGCCTACCTGCCAACTCCCCTTATCTGCCCCTATACGAACCGCACCCTGATGAGCTTGTGAGTTTTGACTGTGAGACCACCAGCCTTAACGTCAAAGAAGCCCATATCATCTCTATCGGAGCGGTTAAGATTCGGGGTAATCGCATTTTGACAGACGAGTCTTTTTATGTGCTGGTTAAACCCGAAGGCATCATGAGTGCCACCAATGTAACGATACACGGACTACGCCCCAAAGATTTAAAGGACGGGCTGGACACCGAAACGGCGATACGGCAGTTTTTGGACTTTGTCGGTGGGCGGACGCTTGTGGGCTATTTTTTGGAATATGACGTGGCGATGGTCAATAAATTTTTAAAACCGATGGCGGGGATAACCCTACCCCAAAAACAAATAGAAATATCAAGGATTTACCACGCCCAAGAGACTCGCCATAAATATTATGATGCCGAGATTGACCTAAAAATGGCAACGATGGTAAACGCCTTAGGCATTCCCGACCTGCCACGCCATGATGCTCTAAACGATGCCATCAATGTGGCGATGATGTATTTGGCGTTAAAACATCGGCGGGTTTGATGATAGTCATTCTTTTTATTAACAAAAAAATTTTTGTATAGACTATTGCAATTGCTCACAGTTGTGCTATTCTAAATCAAGGTGCAAAAAACACCCGTAATTTGCAAGGAAGCAATGAATTATTCAAGGGAGAAAACCCACCAAAATCTGCTTTCTTTGCTTTTTCATCTATTTTGGAGAAAGCAATGTCAGAAACTTCAAATAACACTCACACCACAACAAACACCCCACCACCCAATGCCCCAGCAGATGCCCAAGGCTATTGGCGTGCCAACGTGCGTATCATCATCGGCTGTTTGGTCGTTTGGGCGGTCGTCTCGCTCGGTTTTGCCATTATCCTACGTCCTGCCTTGATGGGCATTCGCTTTATGGGGACAGATTTGGGGCTGTGGTTCGGTCAGCAAGGAGCGATTTTGACCTTTGTCGCCTTGATTTTCTTTTATGCGTGGCGAATGAATAAATTGGACAAAAAATATGGCGTTGAGGAGGACTAAGTATGAGTCAATTTGCCATTAACTTGATTTTTGTGGGGCTGTCCTTTGCCCTGTATTTTGGGATTGCCATTTGGGCAAGAGCAGGCTCAACGAAGGAATTTTATGTCGCAGGTGGCGGTGTTCACCCTGTGGTAAACGGCATGGCGACAGGGGCGGACTGGATGAGTGCCGCATCCTTTATCTCGATGGCGGGCATGATTGCAATGGGCGGTTATGCAGCGTCTGCTTATCTTATGGGCTGGACGGGTGGGTTTGTCTTGCTTGCTTTGCTACTTGCTCCGTATTTGCGTAAATTTGGTAAATTTACCGTACCTGACTTTATCGGCGACCGTTTTTATTCAAAACCTGCTCGCTTGATTGCGGTGGTCTGCCTGATCCTAGCGTGTACCACTTATGTCATCGGGCAGATGACAGGGGCAGGCGTGGCGTTCTCTCGCTTTTTGGAAGTGGATAAAAACACAGGGCTTATCATCGCCGCTGTTGTCGTGCTGTTCTATGCGGTGCTTGGTGGCATGAAAGGCATTACCTATACGCAGGTGGCCCAGTATGTCGTACTCATGATTGCGTATATCGTTCCTGCGATTTTTATCTCTCTTAACTTGACAGGCAACCCTATGCCTGCCCTTGGTATGTTTGGCACGGTAGAAGGTGGCGAAACCATGCTTACCAAGCTCGATGGTCTGATTACCGATTTAGGCTTTGCCGCTTATACTGCCGATGTGCCTGATAAGCTCAATATGTTCTTATTGACTTTGTCGCTTATGATTGGCACGGCAGGTTTGCCCCATGTTATTATCCGCTTTTTTACAGTAAATAAAGTCTCGGACGCTCGTTCATCGGCAGGTTGGACGCTCGTGTTTATCGCACTGCTATACACCGCCGCCCCTGCCGTGGGTACGATGTCTCGCATGAATTTGGTGGATACTGTGTATCCAAATGGCACGCAGTCTGCCCCCATTGAGTACGAAGCTCGCCCTGAGTGGATGAAAAACTGGGAGCAAACAGGTCTTTTAAAATTTGAAGACAAAAATAATGATGGCAAAATTGACTACTATAACGACAAGTCAAAAGACGAAGCCTTCCTTGCCGCTGCCGAATCCAAAGGTCTAAAAGGCAATGAGCTTGACGTAAACAACGACATCATGGTACTTGCCAACCCTGAGATTGCCAACTTGCCACCATGGGTTATCGGTCTCATCGCGGCAGGGGGTATCGCTGCTGCTCTATCTACCGCCGCAGGTCTACTACTTGCCATCTCGTCTGCCATCTCGCACGACCTAATTAAGATGGTTATCAAGCCTGATATTAGCGATAAGGGCGAACTCAATGTCGCTCGCGTCTCGATGATTGTGGCGATTGCGATTGCAACATGGCTTGGCATGAATCCCCCTGGGTTTGCCGCCCAGACGGTTGCCCTTGCCTTTGGTATTGCAGGTTCGTCCTTGTTCCCTGCACTCATGATGGGTATTTTCTCAAAACGCATCAACGACAAAGGGGCGGTGGCAGGTATGCTGGCAGGTCTTATCGTAACGTGCGTGTACATTTTCCTATTCAAAGGCTGGTTCTTTATCCCTGGTACTAATATGCTTGCCGATGACACATCAGGTTGGATTATGGGGATTAGTCCGCTAGGCTTTGGTCCAATCGGAGCGTTGATTAACTTCGTGGTTGCCTTTGCTGTGTCATACATGACCGCACCGCCATCACAAGAGATTCAAGACTTGGTTGAAAGCGTGCGTTATCCAAAAGGAGCGGGTGCTGCTGTTGACCACTAATCGGCTCTCGTCAAAAACTGCTTAAAATCTCGGTTTTAGGCAGTTTTTTATATGGATTTGATTTATAATGATAAAAATTTGGGTGTTGTTCAATGCGATAATGTTGAGTTTGGGCACTGTGTGCAACTCTATTTTTTAAAATATATTTTAAGAGATTTCCTGCAAAACCCTGAATTAAGGAAAACCGTTCGTGGTGAGCTTGTCGAACCATAACGGTTTTCCGCCACCCTTCGACAAGCTCAGGGCGAACGGAAAACCTAGTTTTGCAGGAAGTTTAAGGAAAAAAACATGATGTTTTGGGATATTACGGCAATGATTTTTGCAGGCTTTTTATTTGCAGGGCTTGCCATGCCGATTAAGATTTTTTATAAAAAAACGCCAAAATGGTTCATTCCTGTCATGGCAGGGCTTGGCATGATGAGTTATCAGGTGTACAGCGAATACCAGTGGTTTAATGACACCAGTGCCAAATTGCCCGATGGGAGCGTGGTGGTGGCAAGCGTGCCAAAGACAACGTGGTTTCGTCCGTGGTCGTACATTAAGCCCCAAGTTTTTCAATTTGTGGTGCTAGATACCGCCAATGTCATAAGCATTGATGAAACAACCAAACAAGCTCAGGTGTATTTTTTTGAAAGACGATTACCTGCCCAAAAATTGGACGTGCTGTTTGACTGTCAAAAGGGCGTGCAAAGTTATGTGATGAATCGTGATTTTAGCCGTCTTAATTGGCAAAAACTGGACTATACTGATAAGGCGGTGGGGCTGGTGTGTCGCTAGATTAGGGCGAAACAGGAAAAGGGGAAAACACAAGCGGTCTTGATTTTACTGATAAATCCATGTCTAAATGACTTGCCATTAAGACATGGATTTTAAATTGAGCGGTCTTCATTGTGATAAGAGCTTGGCAAAACCTAGTCCCTATCCATCATCAAATCACGGTGTTTCGGCAGGCATGGACGTATCAGCCACAGGCACATCTAGGCGTAATTGGTCACGAGCTTCTTGTTGGGCGTGATAACCCAGTGCCAAGCTCGTGCAAAAAAATATGGTGGCAAGGATGGCGGTGGTGCGAGTGAGAAAGTTTGCCGAACCTGCCGCCCCAAACACCGTACCTGCCGCCCCAGAGCCAAAGCTTGCCCCTGCATCCGCCCCTTTGCCGTGCTGAATGAGTATGAGACCTGATAAGGCAATGGCGACAATGATGTGAATGGCTAAAATAAATGTAAACATGGTGTTCTCGTTATTTTGATTGGCTAAATGCGTGGATAATGGCGGTAAAGCTGTCAGTTTTCAAGGAAGCCCCGCCCACCAATGCCCCGTCAATGACATTTGATTTGGCAAATTCGGGGGCGTTTTTGTCGTTCACGCTACCGCCATATAAAATGGGGGTGGTCATGCCAAACGCAGTCAATTCATCTTTGATAAAGCGGTGTGTTTTCTCAATTTCATCAAAAGTGGGGGTCAGTCCCGTACCGATTGCCCAAACAGGCTCGTAAGCGATGATAAGTTTGGTAACATCGGCATCTGCTTGATTTGCAAACGCCTTTAAAATGGCTAATTGGTTTTTTAAAATCTCAAAGGTATCGCCACGCTCGTACTCATCTTTGGTCTCGCCAATGCAGTAGATGACCGATAAACCGTGAGCAAAAGCGTGGGCGATTTTGGCGGATAAAATTTCGTCCGTCTCGCCATGATATTGGCGGCGTTCAGAATGTCCCACAAGGGTAAAACTCGCCCCCACGTCCGCCACCTGACAAGCTGACACATCGCCTGTAAACGCCCCTGTCTTTGCCGTCTTATGGGCAATGTCTTGTACGCCGAGCAGGATGCCGTCTGACAGTGCTGATTTGACTGCTGATAAATGCACAAGGCTTGGCACCACGCCCACAGTACAGCCGTCATTGGCAGGCAGGCTTGTGGCAAGGGCGGTCGCATCTGATACGGTGGCAGGGTTTAATTTCCAGTTGCCGATGACGTATTTTTGACTCATGGGATTTCCTGTGGCTCTATTGTAATTTTAACCTAACAGCATATTATAGCAAACATTCCCCAAAAAATCAGCACACAAATGATGGGCGGTATCATTGGCGGTGTTTTTCCGATAATCCCAAAACTTCGCCCTTTGGGTAAAATTTTATGGCAAAACCACAGCAAATTTTGTATTTTTGGAGTAAAATAAGCAAAAATATATGCAATTTTCACGCCAATTTTTCATGTTGGCAAATGATTTAGGAAAATATTATGTCCGCTCCGAATTTTGGGGGTTTGGCACACATTTTGGTGTCAAATGAGCTGGTCGCCCCTGATGCCATGACCAAGGCTCTGACCGAAGCCCAACAGCAAAACATGGCGATTGTGCCATATTTGGTAGAAAATAAAGTTGCCCCTGCAAATAAGATTGCCAGTCTGCTCGCTCATGAGTTTGGCGACCCATTGTTTGACCTAAACGCACTGTCACCTGATGCGGTCAATAAAGAGCTGGTTGATGAGAAAATCGTCAATCAGTATGGAGCATTGCCATTATTTAAGCGTGGCAATAAACTTTTTGTGGGCTTGTCCGACCCCACACGCCTAGATGCCATTGATGCCATTTCATTTAATGCCAAGCTGACCGTTGAGACCGTTGTCGTTGAAGAAGACAAGCTCAAAAAAATGATTGAGAACGTCTACTCAGGCGGTGTGGGACTGGGTGATTTGGGCGATGTGGATTTATCGGGCGATGTCGATGGTGGTACAGGCGATGACGATGAAGGGGTGGATGTCAATGCCGGTGGCGGAGAAGATGCCCCCGTGGTCAAGTTCGTTAATAAAATGCTCTTGGACGCCATTCGTATGGGGGCATCGGATTTGCACTTTGAGCCGTACGAGAAGTCTTACCGTGTGCGTTTTCGTGTGGATGGGGTGTTGCAGATTATCAGCCGTCCGCCCATTCAGCTTGCCGGCAAAATCGCCGCTCGTCTAAAAGTGATGTCGCAAATGGACATCTCCGAACGCCGAGCCCCCCAAGACGGTCGTATCAAGCTAAAAATCTCCAAAACCAAAGCCATTGACTTTCGTGTGAACTCATGCCCCACACTCTTTGGCGAGAAGCTCGTACTGCGTATTCTTGACCCGTCATCGGCGATGCTCGGTATCGATGCATTAGGTTATGAGCCTGACCAAAAAGAGCTGTTTTTAGAAGCCCTAGAAAAACCACAGGGCATGCTCCTAATCACAGGCCCTACAGGTTCGGGTAAAACGGTCTCGCTCTATACCGGTCTTAATATCCTAAACACGCCTGAGACCAACATCTCCACCGCCGAAGACCCTGTGGAGATTAACTTAGAAGGGATTAACCAAGTTAACGTAAACCCCAAAGTAGGTCTTACGTTTGCTTCCGCCCTAAAAGCGTTCCTACGTCAAGACCCTGACATCGTCATGGTCGGTGAGATTCGTGATTTGGAGACTGCCGAGATTGCCATTAAAGCCGCCCAAACGGGACACATGGTACTATCCACCCTGCACACCAACTCCGCCCCAGAGACTCTAACTCGTCTGCGTAACATGGGCGTGGCATCATTTAACATCGCCACATCGGTAAACTTAGTCATCGCCCAGCGTCTGGCTCGCCGTCTGTGTAAATCATGCAAACGCCCAACCAACGTACCCAAGCAGAGTCTGCTAGAAATGGGCTTTACCGAAGAAGACCTTGCCAACCCTGATAACGTCATCTATGAGCCAGTAGGCTGTTCTGAATGCCGTGAAGGCTACAAGGGACGTGTGGGTATCTATGAAGTGATGAAAATCTACCCAAGCATTTCACGGATTATCATGGAAGACGGTAATGCCATTCAAATCAAAGACGAAGCGATGAAACACGGTTTTCGTGATTTGAGACGTTCGGGTATCATGAAAGTCTTACAAGGTACGACCAGTATCCAAGAGATGTATCGGGTAACTTCTGAATAACATCACTTAAACAAAAGCCCTTGTATATTCAAGGGCTTTTTGATTGATAAAAATAAGGGCAAAAAATGAATGAACCGACCCCCAAATCTTAGACATAAGATTAAAGGTTAGGTTGTTGCA
>ERZ1023440.105-NODE-105-length-26698-cov-345.972150_pt1 | contig 26698 bp, 21 predicted proteins | sample MGYA00380520_ERZ1023440 | MGnify/ENA primary metagenome ERZ1023440 (study PRJEB33173, sample SAMEA4830335) | metagenome | study: EMG produced TPA metagenomics assembly of the PRJEB25223 data set...
GCCATAAAAAGCACCCCAAAGGTTAGTGTGTCTAACTTTTGGGGTGCGGTTCATCGCCCCACTTTTTATAGCAAATTAACCCCAATTTACACCAATGCCAAATCTTAAAAAATACCTTTGTAGGGGCGTGCTTTCCATGCCCTTTGGTGGTGTATTTTGAATTTAAATGATTGTAAAACAAAAACCCCAATCAATCCGCCCACGCCATTTTTAAAATCCCTGCAATGACAAACGGCGTTATCATCACCGCCAAGATACTGCCTGCCCCGAGCATGGCAAGAATGGGCAAACCATTTAGCCCTGTGGCGTGCAAATCGACCGCCCCTGTGGCAAAAATCAGCACAGGCAGTTGCATGGGTAGGGCGATGAGTGGCACGAGTACCGCCCCATTTTTTAGGGTGAGTGTGAGCGAGCTTGCGATGGCAGACAGCATAAGAAGCATGGGTGAGCCGACCATGATAGACACCGCCAGCATGAGCGTGTCGCCCACAGGCAAGCCAAATAAAGGTATCGCCAGAAATGATAACACCGCCACAAAGCCTGCACTAAACAGCCAATGCACCGCCAACCGCACAGCGACCCATGTGGCAAGCGGAGCATTTGAGACGACAAGCTCGGCAAGCGTGCCATTATCAAAATCAGGGCGAAACAGCTCTTCGATACCCATAACGAGCGACAACAGCACCGCTATCCACACCGCCGAACTTGCCAAGCGTAACAGCGTGGCAGGCTCTGCCCCGATAGCAAGCGGAAACAGCGTGATGATGAGCAAAAATAGCACCAACGGATACAGCCACTGCACCGCCCCTTGACGTTTGATTTGCCATTCTCGTTGTAGTAGAGCTTTCATAGGGCGAACTCCGCTAAGTCTAGCACACGGTTTGCCCCTTGCATGGCTTGGTGGCTCGTGGCAAGGATTGCTCCGCCCATGTCTGCAAACTCACCCATGCGTTTTTCTAATTTGGCAACCATTGCCACATCTAGGGCGGTCAAAGGCTCATCAAGGAGCCATAAGGGGGCGTGGGTGGGGGTCATGATGAATAACCGTGCCAGTCCGATTCGTCTTTTTTGTCCTGCCGATAGCTGAATGCTGGACGTATCGCCCAAACCATATAGCCCGACCATGTCTAGGGCGGTATCAATGGTGTCATTATCCGCTTGTACGTCATACAGCGAAAACAAAAACCGTAAATTTTGGCTAACTGTCAAGGCAGGGCTAATACCAAGCTGATGAGAGACGTACACCAGTGGGGATTTGCTTATCGTGCCATGCGTGGTGGGCAGTAGTCCTGCGATTTGGTTGAGTAGGGTGGTCTTGCCCAGTCCGTTTTCGCCGACCAGATGACACACATCGCCTGCGTGTAGGGTGAGATTGACATCATCGCACAAGATAAAATCGCCCCGTCCAATGGCGACTTGGTGTAGTTGTAGGATTACTGAATGGGTCATGGGGCTGTTCTTGATTATAAAGTGTTATCATAGCAAATTTTGGGGGAAATTTGAATGTTATGTGGCGGATTTGGCAAATTTTAAAATTTAGCCATTTAATAAAAACACATTTTTAAATTTATCCCATAAATTACGCAAAACCGTGATTGACCCACCACACCCAAAAGATTTTAATAATTAAAGATAAATTGAAAAATCCCCAAAAACCCCAAATAATGCTTTTTAATTCCCTTATTTTTTGTTATGCTAATTCTTGAAATACGTCCAAGAAATTTTAAAATTATTACAGACGCAATGATGTGTGGATGTAGGGGCGTGGTAATTATCAAGCTCGTTAGGTATACAACTTCTTAAAATACAATCAAGGCAATCTTATGTTTAAAAAAATCAAAAGTCTATTTAAAAAACCCAAACCCGACACAAAAGCGGACACGACAGCGGATAACGTAGCGGACAAGGGGGCAGATACCCCAAAAACCGCCAAACCCAAACAAATCCTAACCGCCCCCACCGCCAAGCCCACATCGCACCCCATAACCTGCGATATCATGGCGTGGCTTGACAAACAAGACTGGAAATACGACCACCGCCCACCCGATGACGGCGGACACACACATCATCTTATCATGGGCTTTACCGACCGTGAGAACGACTGGACGTGTGTGTTTCGTATCAACGAAGACAATCAGCTTGTCTCGGCATTTGGCATATTAGACGACAGCGTGCCTGTGAGTCATTATACCGCCATGCTCATGGAGATTGCCAAGATGAACATGAACGTGAGCTTTGGCGGGATTGAGTTTGACCCCACAGACGGCGAAGTGCGTGCCAAGATTGCCTTTGACGTGGAGTTTAATCCCTTAACCGACAAATCGCTTGGCTGTTATCTACAAGCTCTGGCAGGGCTTACCGAAGTGGCTCGGGGTATCATGACGCTTGTGCTGGCGGACGATGAGCCAAGCCAGTTTGCAGGGGATTATGTGGACGTGGGCGATGAGATAAAGGCGGTTGTGGACGATGAAAAGCGGACATTTTTTCTGCCCACCCACACCGCCCAATAAGCCATGCTAAAAATCGCCCATTCGCCCCTATTTTGCCGTAGTGTGCCAGCGTCCCACCGCTTTCCTATGGCAAAATACGACCTAATTCCCCAAAAACTGCTTCAAGAAGGCGTTATCACGCCTGACAATCTGTTCCACCCCCAACTGCTCTCCGAGCAAGAAATCCTAACCACCCACACCGCTGATTATTGGCACAAATTAAAAACAGGCACGCTAACGGACAAAGAAATCCGCAAAATCGGACTGCCCATGTCCGCAGAACTTGTCAAACGAGAACGCTACATCACGCACGCCACCTATGAATGTGCCTTATATGCCAAAGAATACGGCATATCGCTGTCCACATCAGGAGGAACACATCATGGATTTGCAGGGCATGGCGAGGGCTTTTGTGTGTTTAATGATGTGTGCGTGGCGAGCAATCTACTGTTGGCACGGGGGCAAGCCAAACGCATTTTGAGCGTGGATTTGGACGTACATCAGGGTAATGGCAATGCGTCTATCATGGCACATAACCCCCGTGTTTTTGTGTTTAGTATGCACGGCAAAAAGAACTATCCCTTTATCAAACCGCCGTCCGACCTAGACATAGAGCTTGATGACGGCACGGGCGATGATGAGTATTTGAGCGTGCTTGCGGGTACGTTGCCTAGGCTAATTCATGAGTTTTGTCCTGATTTTATCTTTTATCAGGCGGGTGTGGACGTGCTTGCTACCGATAAGCTCGGTAAGCTGTCGCTGTCCATGCAGGGCTGTCATGAGCGTGATGAAATGGTGCTAAGTGTCGCCCACCGCTACGGCATACCTGTCGCTGTCGTCATGGGCGGGGGCTATTCGGACGATGTGGATACGGTGGTGGAGGGGCATTGTGGGGTGTTTAGGGTGGCAAGGGGGCTTGTTGGGGGTTAATCTGCTAAATTATTGACGTACATAACGTAAAAAATATTCGTATCAACGTACACCATAATTCTCATTGATTGCCATTTCTATGGCTTTTTCTTTTGCGGTTAAATCACACTGATTTGCTCACGGATTTTTTGTTTAAATTCATATTTTGATTCAAGTGTCATTGCTTGGTAACGCCTTTTGGATAATTTCAAAAATCTCAATTCTTGTTCAATGCCAATATATTTCCTATCAAGCAATATTGACGCAATGCCTGTTGTGCCAGAACCTGAAAATGGATCTAAAATCAAATCGCCTTTTTGGGTAGATGATAATATAATACGAGACAAAAGACCGAGTGGTTTTTGAGTAGGGTGTTTACCTTGCATTTTCTCCCAAGAACCCACCGCAGGCAATCGCCATATGTCTTTTTGTTGTTTATCGCCATTTAGTTTTTTCATCAAATCATAGTTAAAATAATGTGGTGTCTTAGAATGTTTTCTTGCCCAAATTATCCATTCACTTGAATAAGTAAAATAACGGCAAGAAAAATTGGGCGGTGGATTGGGTTTTTCCCAAGTTATCATATTTAATATTTTAAAATTATTCTCTTTTAATACTTGACCAACAGTAAAAATATTATGGTGTGTGCCACTTACCCAAATAGTTCCATTATCTTTTAATAATCGTCTGGCTTGTGCTATCCATTCATGATTAAAATTATAAATACTAGCTTCATTGTCATTTTTATCCCATTCGCCTTTATTAACCGATTGGATAATGCCATTTTTAAAAGTTAATCCATCATTGGATAAAAAATAGGGCGGATCGGCAAATATCATATCTATGGAATTGTCCTGAAAATGCGACATAATATCAATACAATTACCTTGATAAATATTAAAGTTTTTATCATCTGATTCAAAATAAGAATTTAGTTTCATTTTACCAATCCCTTATAACACCTTCGCTATTTATTTGCTCAACAAAATCATGCAAAGTATATAAATTATAAACACAAGGAATGTGAGTATAGGCTTCTTGTAGTTTATTCTTGGCGGTTTTCCACCCTTGCCCATCGGTAATCCAAACAAATTCATACTGCGGATATTGATTGATTTTTGGGGCGACATCGGTATAAGCTCTGGCAACTTCATTTAACTTTGAGCCACCGCTATTATAATAATTGGTTTCAATCACATAAGTTTTTCTTTTGGTTTTGATGACAAAATCAAATTGCTTAACATCAGCTCCTAGGCTTTCAATGTCTGTAAAAATGGTGTTTCTAACTTCTTTTTTATAATAAATGTCTGCATTGTCAAATAATAATTGAACAGCTTTTGACATATTATCGCCACCACGATTTTTTCGGGCATTAGTATCTAAGCCTACTTCAATGCCAAACACATAATCAACCAAATTTTTGATGTTTTTATCTCTAAATACATCAGCAAGCCCTGTATTATTAAGAAAATCTATAATTTTATCCGCTGATTGAAAGTAGCTATTTAATGTTACCACTTGACCTTGCTCATCTAGACTTTTCTTTTGTTCCTTTTTTCTAACGGCAATTAATATTTCTAAGATAGAAAACGCATTTGGACATTCTGCATATAATTCATAAACTGCTTGTTTTAAATCATCTTTTCCTAATAAATAATTAAGCTGGTTTAAGTGAATCTCAATTTGAGCGACATTCTTTTTTACTTTATCAAAATCAGTAAAATAATCCAAAGTGGCATTGGTTTCTGACATACTATTTAAAAAATTATCAAATGCTAATTTCATATTAAGCTCCATTGCTGACCATGATTTCATTTACCTTTTTGCGACCATTACTGTTGGCACTAATGGTGCGATTGGCTTGTACTCTCTCTATTTTAAAACCTTGATATAATTCGTCAAAAAATTCATCAGATGAATTGGTGTTTTTTGGATCGGAATTGCTTAATAAAAAATAATGACCTAATTCATCTATTTTTTTACAAAAATTAGCCAAGCGTTTTTGTTCGTTATCATCAAATCCACTATCGGAATAAGAAGTAAAACTTGCGGTATCGCTGATTGGACGATAAGGCGGATCAAGGTAAAATAGGCAGGGAAAATTATTTGGCAAATGAGCCAAAACCAATTCAAAATCACCTGTTAGTATTTTGGTATTTTGTAGCTTTTTTGAAATATTTAAAATATTTTCTTTATCTACAAATGTTGGTTTTTTATAACTGCCAATGGGGACATTAAATTGATTGTTTTTATTAACACGATATAAGCCATTAAAAGCAGATTTATTTAAAAATATAAATAACCCTGCCTGTTCAATATTATTACTGGTTCTTTGATTAAAAACATCTCTTTTGTGATAAAAATAAGGTTTTTTGCTTTCTAGATCTGTTAATTTATCATAGTGATTTTGTAAATTTTCAATATATTCTATCAAATCATCAGGATTATTTTTAATGACTTGATACACATTGATTAAATCGGCATTGTAATCATTGATGATAAGCTGTTTTAGATGTGGCAAATCGGACAATGCCCATAAGGACACCGCCCCACCACCAACAAAAGGCTCTACCAAACAAAAATCTTGTGAATAGACAAAATCAGGCAAGCGTTTTTGAATCTCATCAAGCAAAGAACTCTTACCGCCAGCCCATTTTATAAAAGGTTTCATTTATTTTTTCATCACTAAGTGGCATATTGGGCAAATAGATTATAAAATAATCTATTTGCCGTTATTGGGATTACAAACTACTCAACTGCCCCACCTGCTTCTCAATCTCTCCAATTTGCCCGTTCAACTCCGCCAATTTCGCCTTTTCCGCTTCTACCACTTGGGCAGGAGCTTTGGCGACAAATCCTTCATTGGATAGCTTTTTACTAATTGCGTCCGCTTGGGCTTGCAGTTTTTCACGCACTTTATTTAGGCGGTTTAGCTCGGCGGTTGGGTCAATCAAGCCTTTCATCGGCACCAGCACTTTTAGCGAACCAATCAAGGCTTGTGATGACAATGGAATCTCGTCATCATCGCCGACAATGGTTAGCGTTTCAACCTTAGCAAGGGCTTTAAACTGGCTTTCAATGCGTGCAAGGCTCGCTCTCTCTTCGTCCGTTACGCCTTGCAGTAGCGCAGGCAGACGCACGGCATTGCCCAGTTTCATCTCGCCACGAATGTTTCGCACCGCACCGATAAGACTTTGTAGCCACGCCATGTCGCTTTCGGCTTGCTCGTCAATGCGTTCATCGTTTGGCACAGGGAATGGGGCAAGCATGATACTCTCGCCTGTCTGCCCAAGCATGGGGGCAAGCGTTTGCCAAATCTCTTCGGTGATAAACGGCATAATGGGGTGCGTCAAACGCAAAGCAACTTCCAGCACCGACAACAGCACACGGCGAATCTCCGCTTTACGCTCATCAGGCACGCTCTCATCGTTTAGGATAGGCTTGACAAGCTCCACATACCAGTCGCAGTATTCATTCCAAATAAAGTCATAAATCGCTTGGCTTGCCAAATCAAAACGATACGTCTCAAACGCCAAATTCACCGCTTGCTCGCATTTTTGTAGTCGGCTTATTATCCATTTTTCGGACAACTCCCACAGCTCGGGGCGGGGCGTGTCGCTGATTGGCTTACCTTCTACATTCATCAACACAAAACGAGTGGCGTTCCAAATCTTATTACAAAAGTTACGATACCCTTCCACACGTTTTAGGTCAAAATTGATGTCTCGCCCTGTGCTAGCTAGGCTTGCAAAGGTAAAACGCACCGCATCTGTGCCATAGGCAAGAATGCCTTCGGGGAACTCTTTACGAGTGGCTTTTTCAATTTTAACCGCATCTTTGGGGTTCATAAGTCCCGTGGTGCGTTTTGCTACCAGACTTTCTAGGTCAATACTGTCAATCAAATCCAAGGGGTCAAGCACGTTGCCCTTAGATTTACTCATCTTTTGCCCTTCGCTATCACGCACCAAGCCATGCACATAGACGGTGTGAAATGGCACTTGTGGCTTGCCGTCCTTGTCCTTGACAAAATGCAAGGTCATCATAATCATACGGGCAACCCAAAAGAAAATGATGTCAAAGCCTGTAACTAGGACGCTTGTGGGGTGAAAGTTTTGTAAAATGGTGTTGTCAAAGTCGGCATCTGTTCCTGTCCAGTCCAGCGTGCTAAACGTCCACAGAGCCGAGCTAAACCAAGTGTCCAACACGTCTTCATCTTGACGAAGGGGGGTGTCGCCCAAGCCATATTTAGCACGCACTTCATCTTCATCACGCCCCACATACACACCGCCATTATCATCATACCACGCAGGAATGCGATGACCCCACCACAGCTGACGACTGATACACCAGTCTTGAATATCACGCATCCACGCCATGTACATATTGGTGTATTGCTCAGGGACGAATTTGATGTCGCCATTTTGCACCGCTTGAATGGCAGGCTCGGCAAGGGGGGCGATTTTGACGTACCATTGGTCGGTCAAAAGTGGCTCAACAATCACGCCAGAGCGGTCGCCACGGGGGGCTTTTAGGGTGTAGGGTTCAATTTTTTCAAGCCAGTTTTCGTTTTGGGCTTGCTCCACGAGTTTTTTACGAGCGACAAAACGGTCAAGCCCTGCATACTCACTAGGTGCGGTGATGTGGTCGGAGATTTGCTCGCCTGCTTTGGCAATAAAGTCAAATTCTGCCTTAACGTGTGCATTTTCATCAAAAATATTGATGAGTGGCAGGTTGTGGCGTTTGCCAAGTTCATAGTCGTTAAAGTCGTGAGCAGGGGTAATTTTGACACACCCTGTGCCAAAGTCTTTTTCTACATAATCGTCCGCCACAATCGGCACTTCACGCCCCGTAATCGGTAGGACAATCGTTTTGCCAATCAAATGGGCGTAACGTTCATCTTCAGGGTGTACCGCCACGGCACTATCACCAAGCAGGGTTTCAGGGCGTGTGGTCGCCACGACAAGGTAATTTTTACCGTCTTGGGTTGTCAAATTTTTGTCGGCAAAATAATATCTAAAATGCCACAAATTACCTTGCTCTTCTACGCTTTCTACTTCTAGGTCGGATAGGGCGGTGTGCAGTTTGCAGTCCCAGTTTACCAAGCGTTTGCCACGGTAAATCAAGCCTTCATCATGCAAACGGACAAAGACTTCTTTAACCACTTTGGATAAATCATCGTCCATGGTAAAGCGTTCACGAGACCAGTCCACGGACGAGCCAAGACGGCGGATTTGGCGAGTGATGTTGCCACCCGACTGCCCTTTCCATTCCCACACTTTTTCAATAAACTTCTCACGCCCCAAATCATGACGGCTAATGCCGTCTAAGCCCAGCTGACGCTCCACCACCATTTGCGTGGCGATACCAGCGTGGTCGGTACCTGGTTGCCATAGGGTGTTGTAGCCTTTCATGCGATGAAAGCGAGTCAGAGCGTCCATAATGGTGTTATTAAAGCCATGCCCCATATGGAGCGAGCCTGTTACGTTTGGCGGAGGAATGGCGATAGAGAAAGATTTTGGCTTATCAAGGGTGGGGCGAAAATAGCCCTTGTCTTCCCAAGTGGTGTACCATTTTTGTTCAAGTTCGGACGGGGTGTAGGTTGTGGGTAGGGTCATGAGAGTACCTTTAAATGCTTTGAATTGAATATAAAATAAAAACCCCTAATTTTACCGTAAAATTGGGGGTTTGGGAAAGGGTATTTTGATTTTCATGGATTAAAAGGGTTAAATAGTGCTAATTTATCAATACCATCAAAATCTTTGATGTTTCTTGGAACAACTGTCAAACCATTGGCAAGGGCAATGCTGGCAATCAATGCGTCTGCCATTAAAATAGGTCTGCCTTGCTTTTGGCGGTCGCTGATGACTTTGGCATAATGCTCGGCACTTTTGGTGCAAAATGACAATGTGTGATTTTCAAATAATGCCAAAATCTCATCGGTGGCTTGGGATGGTTGTCGTTTTCTTTTGCCATCAGATAAATTTGCCACGCCATACAATAACTCAGCTTTGGTAATGGTGCTAATAAAAGCCGTGGGGTGCTGATTTAGCCAACGAATGACATTTAAATTAGGTTCTGGCTTATTTAATTCTGAAATAACATTAGTACACTCTGCAAAATGAAAAAGTGCTACGCTCTCCATTCATGGCGATCCCGTCAAGCCATAAAAGAAACCGAATTTTTGACGAGCTTAGGGCGAATGGTTTCCGTAGTAAAATTAAATTTTGTTAGCTGTATCTAATAAATAGCTGACTGATAAATCATTCATGACTCAATGTGTCTTGGGTGATCGGTGCGTTGCGGTAAACTAAGTTCAGGAAAATCCGCCTTTGCAAAAATCAGATGAATACGCTCGCCCAAGCCCTGTGCTTGCGGTTTGTCCGTCATGGCTTGTACTGCTTTTTCGTAGGCACTCATCACGATAAAATCATGCACACTTTGCCCTTGCTCTTTGGCGACTTGGGCGATGATTTGCTCGGTTTGGGGTGGTAGGTCTATAATCATGGCGTTCCCCTTTATTTTGGGTTGTTAGGGTGTATTGTATACCGATTAACTCCCCCTTGGCAATCTTGGCGGTACACTCGGATTGCCCGATTGGGGATGAAAAGATGACATTTACCCCGAAAATTTGCTAAAATAAGCGGTTATTTGCCTTGTTCTTTGTCATGACCCATCAAGCCACTTCCGTCAGCATGCCAGCTTCCCGACTTGCCAAGCGTGCCACTCGCCAAAAAATCACCACCAAAAAACGCCTGCCACTCATCATTCCTGTTCTGTTGTGCCTGATGGCAGGAGCGATGTTCTCATTGTCGCTTGCCCCCTATAAACTATGGACGATAGCCATACTCTCGCCCATGGTGCTGTATGCTTGTCTGGTGGGCGAAGAGAAGGCGGGGCGTGCGTTTTGGGTGGGGCAGGCGTATGGCTTTGGGCTGTGGGCGGTGGGGGCGTTTTGGCTTTATACGTCCATTCATGAGTATGGCAACATCCCGATATGGCTTGCCCTTATCATGATAGCACTGATGGCATTTATCATGGGGCTGTTCCATGCGGTGATGGCGTGGATGTTTGTGCGTTTTATGGGTCGTCAGCCTTTGGCGTTTGCATCTTTGTGGGTGATACAAGAGTGGACAAAGACATGGCTACTGACGGGATTTCCGTGGCTGTTTGTGGGCTATGCTTTTGCCGATTTGGCGTGGATAAGCTCGCTGGCACCGATGTTTGGCGTATTTGCCATCAGCTTTGTGGCGGTGCTGTTCGGGGCGAGTGTGGTAGAAGTGTTTCGCCAAAAATTAGGGTTTTTGTTCATCAGTGCTTTTTTGGTGTTGTTTGCCATATTGGTGTGGGTCATTGACCCCAAATGGACGACCCCCACGGGCGAGAGATTGTCCATGTCGCTCGTGCAGGGCAACATCCCCCAAGATTTAAAATGGCTAACCGAATACCGCCACGAGACCCTAAACATCTACGCCCAGCTGTCAGAGAGTGAATGGGGGCAGGATGTCGTGGTGTGGCCCGAAGCATCCATTCCCATGTTCCAAGACGAAGCGTGGGCGTTTATCCATGACGTACACACTCATGCTCGCACACAGGGAGCGACATGGGTCATGGGCATTCCTTATCGGGACATAGAGCATTATGACCCTGCCGAGCGAGATTATCCACATCTATATAATAGTGTGTTGGCATTGGGTGAGAATAGTGGTGGTCTGTATAAAAAGCAAAATCTTGTCCCCTTTGGCGAGTACATTCCTTTTGAGGGGATGTTGAATATTTTGCCTGATTTGGCAGGCATGCAGGATGTAGTCAGTTTTAGCCGTGGCAATGACAACCAAAAGCCATTACTGGTCAAAAATCAGCCCATGGGGCCGGCGGTGTGCTACGAGGTGGCATATCCTGACACCACTCGCAAAAACGCCAAAGACACCCAATTCCTCCTGACTGTCTCAAATGATGCGTGGTTTGGCACAAGTGCAGGCCCTTTACAGCATCTACAAATGGTGCAAATGCGAAGCATAGAGACAGGGCGTTGGTTTGCACGAGCAACCAATACGGGGGTTACGGCATTTATTGATGATAAGGGACGTATCGTCAGTCAAGCGACCCCCTTTGTGCCGACGGTATTGCGTGGGGATGTGCCGATGATGACAGGGACGACACCTTTTATGCGATGGGGCAGTTACCCGATACTGATATTGTGCTTGTTGCTCATCGGGCTTAGCTTTGTCGTCAGACGTCAAAACCTTTATGATGCCAGTCATGAACTGTACTATCAAGGCGATGGCGTGCGAGACTGATGACAAAAAATGTAAAAATTACCCATAATTTTAATATGGGATTGTACAAAATGGTAAAAATTGGTATATAATAGAGAAAAATTTATGTCTTAAAAATAAAACTCATGTAAGCATTTGATGAGTGAATTTTAAAAACTGTAAAATTTTAAAAATTTGACATTTAAAACTTTGTAAAGGTTTTAAAAATCGTATCATTAAATGCCCAAACAAACGGTTAAATCAAACCCATCAACACGACAGGTGATTTATGGCACACGCACACGACGCTTCTGAAAACAACCCAACCAAAGAAATCATCCATGCTTTGATTGGTGTGGTTCTACTTTTGGTTCTCATCGGCGGTATTGCCGTTTTTGCATGGCTACGCCCAGCGGGCAACCATGAGCCTGCAGCCGTCTCAGCCACACCCGCAGGCAGAGCCTTAGACGAACTCATCCAGCAAGAGAACAATCCCACCGATGCCCAAAAGGCAGAAGCCGTGGCAGTAGCGACCGCCCCTGATGCGACCGCAGATACTGCCGCCAGCGACACCGCCGAACAAGAAGCGGCCGAACAAGTTGCCAACTCAGCAGGCGATGCTCAGACCCCCGTCCAAGAAAAGTCAGCAGAAGATCAACCTGTTGCCAGTGACGTGGCGACCAGCGATGCACCACATGAGACCACTGCCGAGAGTGTGGCAGGTGATGATGCCCAAACAGCTCCCAGTGAGCAGGAAGTCACCCAGTAATCTGACAAAACCTTATTTATCATTAAATAAGGTTTTTTTATGAATCATGATTTTTATGCAAAAAATTGATAAAACAAACCCCAATCCTAGCTTAAAATGGTAACTCATTGATTGTTCTATCATTATTTGTTGTGGGGGAAAATTGCAATTTACCCTTGATGAGTTAATTATTTATATAAAATTGAGAATGGGGTTAATGTTGCTTGCAAATATCTAAAATCATCATTTTAAGGAAAAAAGCATGGCAAATTCATCGGCAGACACCAACGCAGATGCCCACTTTAAAAAGCTAGACAAAGCATTTTTAGGACATCCCAAGCCCTTGCAAGGGCTATTTTTTGTGGAGATGTGGGAGCGTTTTTCTTATTATGGCATTCGCCCTTTGCTGGTTTTGTTCATGACGACCGCCATCGTCTCGGGTGGTTTTGGTTTTGATGACACGACAGCCGCCGCCATTTATGGGATATTTAGTGGCATGATGTATTTGGTGCCATTGGCAGGCGGATGGTTGGCTGACAACTGGCTTGGACAGGAGCGTTCACTGTGGTGGGGCTGTATCATCATGGCACTGGGGCATTTGGCGATTGGCATGTCGGCATTGCCCATGCTTGGCATGACCATGTTTTTTGTGGGGCTGATTTTATTGGTGCTGGGGACGGGGCTGTTTAAGACGTGTATTGCGGTGATGGTCGGCTCGCTTTATGATGACAAAGATGACAGGCGAGACTCAGGATTTACCGTTTTTTATATGTCCATCAACCTAGGGGCGATGGTTGCCCCGATAGCCACAGGTTATTTTGTGGACAAAGGTCAGTGGCACACAGGCTTTACCATCGGTGGGATTGGCATGCTCATTGCGTTGTTGGTGTATCGTTTTGTCGCCAAAAAATACCTGACCAAATTTGCAAACAGCAAAGGCATGAGTGTCAGCTGGGATAAGCCCAGTCGCCGTGTGGCTCATGTGGGCAAAGTGGTTTTTGCCTTTTTGGTGGCGTTGTGTGGGTTGGTGGTGATGGTAAGTACAGGCGTACTAACCATCAATGCCGTGGCGATTCGTGATGCCATGACGTATCTCATCATCGGGGCGTTATTTGCTTTTTTTGGGTGGGCGTTTTTGTCATCTCGCTTTGTTAAGGCAGAAAAAATGCGTCTGCTTGTCTGCTTTTTTCTCATCGTCGGAGCGTCTTTGTTCTGGTCAAGTTTTGAACAACAGCCTGCATCATTTAACCTATTTGCCGAGCGTTATACTGACCGCAGTTTGGGCGGTTTTAACATTCCAACGGTGTGGTTTCAGTCGCTAAACCCCATTTTTATCCTGCTCTTTGCCCCCTTGGTGAGCATGCTGTGGATAAAACTGGGCAAACGCCACAAAAACCCAAATAGCATGACAAAGTTTGCCCTAGGCATGCTACTGGCGTCGGTTGCTTTTGCCATCATGATTATGGCGAGCAAGATGATTGTGGCGGGCAGTGCCAGCGTGTCCATGATGTGGCTTGTCTCATCACTGCTTTTTTTGACCATCGCTGAGCTTTGTATCTCGCCTGTGGGCATGTCTAGCATGACCAAACTTGCCCCACAAGGCATGCAAGGGGTGATGATGGGGCTGTGGTACACGTCCATCTCGTTGGGCGGACTGATAGGCTCCATCTCAGGTGGCTATGTGTCGGCAGAGACGATAGGGGATTTGCCAAAGCTCTTTACGGCATTGACGGTCTTTTTGGTGGTCTGTGGGGTACTACTGTTGGTGCTTGCCAAACCCATCACAAACATGCTATCACAGACGGACAAAGATGCCACGGTCTAAAAGTCGCCCTTTATCCAAAATGTAGAGCATTTTTTGTCAAAATTTGCTATTATAGTGCTTAATTTTACCCAAATCTCAACTTATGCCAACCCATTTGCCAGCCTTGTTGGTCGGGCAGATGACGATATCCCATATTTTGGATGATGTTAGGGCGTGTTGAACATTGATAACATTTTTATAAAACAAGATAAAAATTTGACAATTTCAACCAATTTTGCATGAAAAATGGCTATCTGACCACTTAATTTAAAAACTTAATTTAAAAAAGTTAAGTAAAAAACTTAAAAATTTACCCGATTAAGTGGTCAGACAAGTTTTTCATAATAAAAACTTGTCTGATAGAAGACTCTCAGCTTTTGTTTTTCCTTGAAAAACGGGAGATTTCCCTGATTTTTTAAACAGGCATTTTTCATGGCAAATACCAAAGGCAGACACGCCCTAGAACTGTCCAAATAAAATAACGCATAAAGTTGAACACGGTGTTTATGTTGGCATAATTTTTGCTTATTATTCATGATAAGTAATTGGACTTTTTGATGACTTTTCATAATCTAAAAAAATGCGTGCTTTTTGGGCTAGGACTGATGCCCACCTTTGTTTTAGCAAATATTAATCCGCTAGACTTGGATGCACTGCTACTTCGTGCCACGCAAACGCACCCCTTGGTCAATGCTGCCAAAGCTGATGAAATGGCGGCTGCCGAAGGCGTGCGTGCTGCCAAACTGGGCATGTTGCCGACCCCCACGATTAGTACAGGACATGACAAAAACGACGGACTGGTGAGCACTGTTGCCATTCGTCAGCCACTGTGGACAGGGGGGCGACTGACGGCACAGATTAACCAAAGCATTTATGACAATAAAGCCGCCAATGCGTATGTCTTTGAACAGCAAAACACCGTTGCCAAAAACACCATTGACATCTGGCGGGGTTATATCTACGCCGTTGCCTTGCAGGAGCTGTATGCTGACAGTTTGGCACGCCTAAAAGAGTTTGAAGCGATGATGGAGCGTCGGGTGGCACAGGGCGTGTCGGCGAAGATTGAGCTGGATTTGGTCAAAAATCGCATTTACCAAGACCAAAACTCGCTACAAAATGCCATAGAACAAGAGCGGGTCGCTGCCGCCAGACTCTCACAGCTCATCGGTGAAGAGCTGGGCGATAAAAAATACAACATCACCATGAAGTCCTTAACGGACTACGCCAAAGCACAGTCGGTAAATTTTGAAACGCAGGTGTTTGGCAATATGGGCAGTCATCATCCTAGTGTGGTGCGTCAGCATTTTCAAGTAGAAGCCGCCAAACAAGAAGCAAAAGCCCAAGCGGCAGGACGTTATCCCAACATCTACGCCCAGTATCAACATACCTTTGAGCATGAGAATAACGAAGATGATGGCGAGTTTTCGGTGGGCATGTCCTATGATCCAGGGGCGGGTTTTTCATCGCTTGCCCTAACCCGTGCCGCCAATGCCCGTGCCATGAGCCTAACTCAGACCCAAGAAGCGACACGGCGAACAGTCATGGAGAGCCTACAAACCCAGTACCAAGAGTTCGTCTCATCAAGAGACAGAGAGCAGTCTATTAAACTTGCCATCGATGGGGCAAAACTGGTGGTGGATTCGTATGGTCGTCAGTTCATCGCAGGGCGAAAATCATGGCTAGAAGTGCTAAATGCCGTGCGTGAACACACTCAGTATGAACAGCAACTGCTAGAAGTCCAAAGCCAAATGGTGGCAAGTTTTTATAAGCTACAAGTGGACTTTGGGGCGATGGATTGGCAGTCAGATTATCATGTCATTCATGCACCCGTCAGTGAGTTTCGTCCTTATCGTACGTTTTTGGCATGGCGTGAGACCAATACTCAGTCAGCACCAAAGCTAAGCACCCCAATGGTTGATGACAGTTTTGTCAATCAGCAGGATTTGTGGATAGAGCCACCCCGCTTGGCAGATGAGATGGGCAATGAGATGGATGAAATCGATGAGATTCATTCATCAGATGCTCAGATGGAGCACATCATTGATGGCGAAGGCGTACAAATGGGCGAGCAAATCCAGCCTGTGGATGAACGTCGTTTTCCGACCGCTGATGACTTTAAACAAACAAATCAATAACTTAATCTTAACCATATAAAAAAACCGTTGTGTTAAACTTATCGTTTGACAGAATTAAGTTGCGGTATGTATCAACATCGACACATGTGGGTGTATTTAAACAAAGAGTACCGTGATGGTTTTTACCTATATTTATCAAATATTGTCATGCCAAAGCGTGACAAGCCAAGGATAACTGATGTCGTTAAACCAAACCACTGACAACCCCGACAACCAACAGCTACCAAAACAATACACCAGCAACAATGCCTTGGGCATTGCGGTGTTTGAGCTTTTAAAAGACGTGGGCGTGACCGTGGACAAAAATCGTCTGGACACCGCACTTGGTCGTGTGTCAGGCTTTGATGACCATGAAGAGCGATTGACCCATTTGCTTGACATCTTGGGCATCTCTGATGAGCCAGATGTCATGGATGAGCCAGATGCTGCTTATATGCCCCTGCTTGCCCATCATCAAAAGTTGGGTTATGGTCGTATTGTCCAAAAATACGGTCTCAACTGGATTTTTGAGAGCATCCAAGGGAGAGTGAGTTGTCAGGGCTCGGATTTGGATTTTGTGGCAAAAATTCGTGTCTCGGACAAGCTGGTCGCTGAGAAAAAAGTCGGCTTTCACGAACTTTTGATACAAAATCTGACAGAGCATAAGCGTGTTGTAATAGAAGCAGTTGTGGCATCTTTTATCATCAACCTGCTTGCCCTTGCTGTGTCGCTATTTTCCATGCAGGTCTATGACCGTGTCATTCCAACAAACAGCCAGTACACCTTGATTATCCTAGCATCAGGCGTGGGCTTGATGATTATTTTTGAAGCGATGATGAAATTTGCCCGCTCTAAGGTCATGGATAAGATGGTCATCGGTGTTGATGAGATATTATCAAGAAATATCTTTGAGCGACTGCTGGCGGTGCGTGTGGATAAGATGCCAAACTCAGTCGGTTCACTGGCAGCTCAGCTTCGTGGCTATGAGCAGGTGCGTTCGTTTTTTACGGCAAGCACGCTGTTTACGCTTGTTGATATTCCGATGAGTATTTTGTTCATCATCTTGATTGCGGTCATCGGCTCGCCCATTGTTGCCATTATTCCGTTCATTGCCGCAGTAATTGGCATCATATTGGGCTTATCTAGCCGTAAAAAGATTGATAAAATCTCTGCCGAAAACGCCGCCGCATCCTATCTAAAAACGGGGATTTTGGTGGAGACGGTCGAAGGCATGGAAACCATCAAGGCAGGGTCGGGCAACTGGAAGTTTTTATCCAAATGGCTGGATGTGACGGGCGACACCATCGACAACGACCTAAAAATGCGTCATGCCAATGACAACCTAAATTATAGCGTACAAATGCTCCAACAAATCAGCTATGTGGGGATTGTCATTACAGGGGCGTTTGTGGTAATGTCGCAGGGCATGACCATCGGTGGTCTGATTGCTTGTACCATTTTGGGCGGCCGTATTCTTGCTCCCATCATGAACGCCCCAAACTTGCTGGTACAGTATTCACACGCAAAAGCCGCCAAAGTCAATATTGAAAGGCTTTTTGCATTAGAACAAGACAATAACAATGTTGCTCATCCGCTTGCCCCATCTCGCATTCATGGCTGGTATCAGTGCCATAACATGACCTTTAATTATGCAGGCAATGAGCGGAACGCCCTAAATATTGAGCATTTGGACATCAAGGCAGGCGAGCGTGTGGCAATATTAGGCTCTATCGGCTCTGGCAAATCTACTCTCTTAAAAATCCTATCAGGTCTATACATGCCCACAGGCGGTCATGTATTGTTAGATGGGCTGGACATCAGCCACATCAGCCGTGAATCCATGAGTGAGCAGGTGGGCTATCTACAACAAGACCATCGTCTTTTCCAAGGGACGCTCCGTGAGAATCTGCTCATTGGCATGCCCGCCCCACCTGATGATGTCATCAGACAAGAGTTGCATCGCACGGGGCTTATTCGCTTAGTATCAGGGCATTCTAGTGGTCTGGATTTGCCCATCAGTGAAGGGGGTAAGGGTCTGTCAGGCGGACAAAAACAGCTGGTTGCTTTCACCCGCTTAGTGCTGACCAAACCATCGGTATGGCTACTTGACGAGCCAACGGCATCCATGGACAACATGCAAGAAAATCAGTGTCTACAAGTGCTTGCCCAAGAGCTCCAAGACCCCACCAAGACGCTCATCGTCTCAACCCATAAAATGGGACTACTGGCTTTGGTCAATCGTATCATCATCATGGCAGATGGTAAAGTGGTCATGGATGGGCCCAAGCAGGCGGTGTTGTCACGGCTTATCCAAAACGAGCAAAATGCCAAAGATGCCATGAAAAAAGTAGAGCAGGGCAATGCCACACAAAACATTGGCACCAATCCTAATACGCCCAAACAACCATAAAGGGAGATACTGTGAGTCAAAAAAACTATCAAAAAGCCAAATCACGCAGTAAGCCCAGTGTGATTATTTGGGTGGCACTGGTGACCATTATCGTGCTTATCACATGGGCATCATTTGCCAAGATTGACCAAGTAACCAGAGCTCAGGCGACTGTCATCGCATCTGACCGCACCCAAGAGATTCAGGCAACTGATAATGGCGTGTTATCAGAGCTACTGGTCAGAGAAGGCGACGATGTCAAAAAAGGCGACCTGCTGGCGATATTAGAAGAAGAGCGTGCTAAGGCGGCACTGGACAACTCGGCAACCAAGGCGGCAGCCCTGCGAGCGAGGGTGGCACGGTTGGAGGCGGAGATTTTTGACCGCCCACTAAATTTCCCAGAAGAAGTGCAAAAGTATACCGAGTATGTCCAAAACCAAACCGAGCTATACAATCGTCGCCGTCAAGCCATTACCCAAGATGTGGCATCATTACAAAAAATGCTAGAACTTGCCAAGCGAGAACTTGCCATGAACGAACCGCTACTGGCTCATGGCGATGTCAGTCAGGCAGATGTGATTAGGCTTCGTCGTCAAGTGGCGGACATCGAGGCACAGATTACCAACAAACGCAACAAATACTTTGAGGATGCTCAAACCGAGCTTACCAAAGCCCAAGAAGAGCTAGAATCTGAGACCGAACAGCTAAGAGACCGAACCCAAGTATTAGAAGAAAAACGTCTATTTGCTCCTGTGGATGGTAAAGTGAATAATATCGCCGTAACGACCATTGGCGGGGTAGTGCGACCGGGCGATACCATCATGCAACTGTTGCCGACCAGTAGTGATTTGGTGGTGGAGGCAAAGGTTCAGCCTGTGGACATCGCCTATGTCAAAGAGGGTCAGACCGCCAGTGTCAAGCTGGATGCTTATGATTATTCTATCTTTGGGGCGATGAATGGCGAGGTCATCTACATCAGTCCAGACACGCTCATGGAGAAAACCCCACAAGGCGATAAACCCTATTATCGGGTGCAGATTCGCATAGAAGGGGCTCAGGTAGCGGCTCGTGAAGATGAGATTATCATCAAACCGGGCATGACCGCCAGTGTGGACATCAAGGCAATGGAGCGGACGGTGTTGTCCTATCTGACCAAGCCGATTACCAAGACGTTATCCGAAGGTCTGGGCGAGCGATAATACTAAAAAACGTGGCATTTGCGCCACGTTTTTGATATTTCTAATGGGTGCTAATTAGAGTACACACTCACCGCTCGTCAGATATTTTTCCAAATCCTCCGAACCGCCAATGTGCTTACCACCGACAAAGACCTGTGGCACGGTCTCATGCCCTGTCATGGCACGTACTGCTGTTGTGGTGATGTCACGCCCAAGCACCAGCTCCTCGTATGTTACGCCACGAGCTGTTAGAGCTTCTTTTGCCTTAATGCAGAACTGGCACCCTGCTTTTGAGATAATCGCCACAGACGGCTTGTCCGTCCATTCAGGGTTCAAAAACTTAATCATGGTGTCAGCGTCCGACACTTCAAAGGGGTCGCCGTCTTTTTCGGGTTCGTCAAAGATTTTGACAATCACGCCATTATCCACAAGCATGGAGTAACGCCATGAACGCTTGCCAAAGCCAAGATTTTCTTTGCCGACAAGTCGCCCCATACCGTCTGTAAATTCGCCATTGCCGTCTGGGATAACGGTGATGTTGGCACATTCTTGGTCGGCTTTCCATGCGTTCATGACAAAGGTGTCATTGACCGACACGCAGATGATGTCGTCCACGCCCAGTTTTTTGAACTCACCGCACAGCTCGTTGTAGCGGGGCAGGTGTGTTGATGAACACGTTGGGGTAAATGCCCCTGGCAAGCTAAACAGCACGACTTTTTTGCCGCCGAACAACTCGTCTGTGGTTACGTCCACCCAGTTGTCGCCTTGACGGGTGCGGAAAGTTACGCTTGGGACTTTTTGTCCAACCATGTCTTTAAATGCCATTGCATTCTCCTAAAAATAGATTTGGTTCATTATACAGAATTTTTGTGGATTTTGCTAATTTTGCAGGGTTTTTGGGCTAATATGTGTAGTTCTTTATAAAAATCATCGCTCATTTTTTCTCCCTGCCAAAATCAAGCACCATAAAATTAAAACATAAAATTTGATGTGTAGGGGCGAATTGCAATTCGCCCAAAAATCAACGCCTTATCGCAGGGCAAATGTAATTTGCCCCTACAAATCCGCCCAAAGGTATAGTTAATTAACAATGCCTTCATTTTTAATTCAGCAATGCACCTACCCAATCACATAATCCACAACCACAGGGGCGTGGTCAGAATACCACGCATCACGATAGACCCACGCCCCTGCTGTACGAGACTTCCAGTCGGATGAACAGACGTGATAATCTATACGCCAGCCCACGTTTTTGGCACGGGCTTGCCCACGATTTGACCACCATGAATAGATGTCGCTGTCATCTCGCACCACCCGAAATGTATCCACATAACCAAGCTCATCATAAATATGGTCAAGCCACGCCCGTTCATGGGGCAGACAGCCAGATGCTTTTTGGTTGCCCGACCAGTTTTTGATGTCAATGCGTTTATGCACGATATTATAATCGCCACAGATGATGATGGATTTATTGTCATCTCGCCAGCGTTTTAATATGGTTTTGTATTTTTCCAAAAATTCATCTTTGCGAGCCTGAGCATCATCACCTGATGAACCAGATGGCAAATACAAAGATGCAATATGCACAGGCGTATCAAGTCCCCATTCGCTTAGGTCAAACTGCCCACAAGTAAACCGCCCTTGCGTGTCGGCAATGTCAAAACCAAGCCCGTCTGTGGGGATAAAGGGCAATTTACTATAAATCGCCACCCCTGCATAGCCTGCTCGCTCGGCAGGGAACAGATGAGCGTGATAGCCCACAGGCTTAAACTTATCCGTCCACTGCTCATGGGTTATCCGTGTCTCTTGCATACATATCACGTCTGCGTCCGACTTTGTGATAAAGTCAAATAAGCCTTTTTTCTCACTGGCTCTTAGCCCATTGACGTTGATAGACACCACCCTTAGGATACGCTTGTCGCCATGCTTGGCGATGTGGGCGGATTTTGGCGGTATGATGTCGTTGGGTTTGGGGTTTAGGGCGGTTGGGGCTTGTGGGTTGGGGTGTAATGGGTTGATGTCGGTCATGGTGTCGTTTAATTAAAAGGTTTGCAAAAGGCAAATTTTACCACAAAATGCCATTACCAAAACCAAAATCCGCCTTTGATTGTTTTAATGGTATTGCTAATGAACTATACCTTTGGGTAAATTGTAGGGGCAAATTGCAATTTGCCCTATGATAAATCAATTGCTTATATAAAGTTGGGAATGGGGTTAGGCATGAAGAGTGGCGTGCCATGCACTTTTTTAAATGAAAATTTTTTAAACAGACATTTCATGGCAAATACCAACATTCAACACGCCCAAGCCAAACAAAAACCACCCAAATTGATGAGTGGTTTTTGATGATTTTTAAACTAATAATTAATCAATGATAAAATGCTCGATGTCCATGTCGGTCATCACCTCGCTTGATGTGGTCATGCTGTCAGCAAGCCCACTCGTGCGTGGTAGGATTTTATCAAAGTAAAACTCTGCCGTCTGTGTTTTGGCAAGATAAAATTCATGGGGCTGTTCACCGCCATTTTTCATCTTGTCAAGGGCGACACTCGCCATTCTTGCCCAGTGGTATGCCATCATCACATAGCCTGAGTACATGAGATAGTCATCGGACGCCGCTGAGATGATTTCACGGTTTTTGCGTTTGGCGGTAATGGCAAGACGCAAGGTCAGAGCATTCCATTCAGCACACAGTTTGGTCAATGCCCAAACGTACTTACGCATGTCTTTATCCAAAGCATAATCGCCACACCATTTCATGATACTGGCGGTATAATCACGCACCACTTTACCGCCACCATGTAGTAGCACCTTGCGACCGAGTAAGTCCAGAGCTTGTATGCCTGTTGTGCCTTCGTATAATGTGGCAATACGAGCATCACGAGCGATTTGTTCCATGCCCCATTCTTTGATATAACCATGACCGCCAAAGATTTGTAAGCCATTTTTTACAGATTCTTGGGCGATTTCGGTCAAAAAGCCTTTTAATACAGGTGTAAAAAAGCCCATTTTGTCTTCCCAACGTGCAATTTCTTTTTTATCGCCACGCACGGTCGCATCTGCCATTTTATCCGAATAGCGTCCAACGTGATAAATCATGCTTCTTGCCCCCTCGGTAAATGCCTTTTGGGTCAATAGCATACGGCGAACATCAGCGTGATGATGAATGGCATCAGCAGGCTTGTTGGGTTCTTTGGTGCCAGATAAGGCACGCATAGAACGACGTTCTTTGGCATAAGGCAATGAATTTTGGAAGGCAAGCTCCATGTGAGCCAAGCCTTGAATGCCAGTGCCGACACGGGCGGTGTTCATGTAGGTGAACATGGCTTTTAGTCCTTTGTTCGGCTCGCCAATCAAGAACCCTGTGGCATTATCAAAGTTAATCACGCACGTGGCAGATGCACTAATCCCCATTTTATGTTCAATAGAACCACAGCTGACACCATTGCGTTTGCCCATGTTGCCATCATTGTCAGCTAAGAATTTTGGTACGATAAATAACGAAATGCCTTTTGTGCCAGCAGGAGCATCGGGCAGGCGTGCCAAAACGACATGCACGATATTATCAGTTAGGTCATGTTCACCTGCACTGATGAAAATCTTAGAACCATTAATAAGATAAGTGCCATCATCATTGGGTTTGGCGGATGTTTTCATTTGGTTTAGGTCAGTACCACACTGGGATTCGGTCAGACACATGGTGCCAGACCACTCGCCAGTAACGAGCTTAGGTAGGTATAGGTCTTTTTGTTCGGCTGTACCGTATTCTAAAATGGTATTGACCGCTCCAAGCGATAACCCCGGATACATGGCAAATGACCAGTTGGCGGTGCCAAGCATTTCTGATTTGATGAGATTGAGCGACATTGGCAGAGCCATACCGCCATACTGCTCAGGGTAGGCAATGCCTTGCCAGCCCCCTTGGGCGAACTGCTCGTATGCTTCTTTAAAGCCTTTGGGCGTGGTAACTTCGCCGTCCTTAAAATGACAACCTTCGGCATCGCCTGACTGATACAGGGGGGCGATGACGTTTTCGGCTAAGTCGGCAAAGCCTTCTAAAATCATGCCAACCGTTTCGCTGTCGGCATTTTTGCCATGCTCAAAGGTTTTATAGTGGCTTGGATAATCAAAGACTTCATTGATGAGAAATTTGATGTCCCGTAGCGGGGCTTTGTACGTTAGCATAAGACAGCTCCTTTGTGATAAAAATATGATAAGGGGAAATGTGTTAAAACATCATTTCCCTACTATACCTTATTTTGTGATTTATGCTAGGGGTTTTGTGTTAAAAATAACTATTTTTCATACATTTTTATTATTTTTATAAAAATAAATTATAAATCCAACACCACCTTATCCAAATCCACCGCCCGACCTGTCCACAGCTCAAAGGATAAGCGAGCTTGATTGATGAGCATACCCATGCCGTCTATCTGTTTGGCGGTATTAAAATGCTCCAAAAAAGCAGACGGTTTGCCATACATCATGTCATAGGCGACATCAGCCGACACACCGCCCAAATCCAGCGTTTGCCCTGTGGTCGTGGCGGATGTGGCATTGATAATCACGTCAAAATGTCCTGTCAAATCATCCAAGGCGTGGGCATTTATGGTAATGCCTTGCGTGATGAAATTTTGGGCAAGTATGTGGGCTTTTGATGGTGTACGGTTAAAAACTGATACTCTGGCACCACGTTGAACCAGTGGTAAAATAACCCCCCGAGTTGCTCCACCTGCCCCAAGTATGGCGACTGTTTTGCCGTGTAAGTCCACGCCACGCCCGACCAAATCCGCCACCAGTCCCCGTCCGTCCGTGTTGTCGCCGTAGAGTTTTCCGTCTTTTGTGGCAAGCGTGTTTACCGCCCCTGCGTTTTTGGCGTATTCGCTTAATGTGCCGACATCTTGGCAAATGTCAAACGCCATTTCTTTAAAGGGCAACGTTACATTTGCCCCCACGCCACCACCATGAAAAAATGCTTCAATGACTGCCTTAAAACTGTCAAAATCATCAGGGCAAAATTGGCGGTTGTAGCTGATGTCAAGCCCCACCGCACGAGCAAAGGCGGTGTGAATGGCAGGGCTTTTGGAATGACTAATGGGGTTGCCAATGACGATAAAATGGTGCATATCTTGTCCTGATGAATTTACAATAAAAACTGTTAAAATGACCCAAAAACGGCTACAATAACCGCCATTATTTTCCCGCATATGTAGGGCGTGCCTGCCATTGATAACATTGTTATAGGATATGACAAAGATTTGACGATTTCAATCCATTTTTGCATGAAAAATGGCTAAATCTGGTTTTTCTGCGTCAAAATCCTTGTTGATATTGCAATATCAACTGCGGACTTTTCCTTGAAAAACGGGCGATTTCCCCTATTTTTCATTGCAAATACCAAAGACAGGCACGCCCTATCATTAACGCAAGCCATTTTACCATTTACCATTTATACCAGCCATGACCGACACCAATTCTGCCCCTGCCAAAAAATCCTTTAAAACCCCCATCATCTGGGCGGTCATCATCGCCTGTGCTTTGGCATTGGCGTTGTTTTTTCGTCCCGCCACGCACAAGGACGTGGTACAAGATGACGGCGAGCCAAAGGTTTATGAAAAAGTGGTCTATGACGTGGCAAATTGGCAAGCAAATCCTGCCATCGATGAGACAGGGCAGGGCAGGTTTGAGCGTGCCAAGACGCTGATAGCCCCCACTGCCACCAAGTCGGACGCCCTAGATTTTCATGGGGCTATGGCGGACAAATACAGCTACACATCAGGACACGAACCGCCCCTATATGTCATCGAGTCGGATAAGATCTTTGAGCTGGCATGGTACTACGCCCACCCCAAAGACAGCGATGCCATCAAGCAGGCAAGCCACGCCCACGCCCAAAAAGCCCATGCCCTAGCCACCGCCTTATATGGCGATGACGGCAAAGCGGTGTTGGAGCAGATGTTGTCAGAGCAAGCGATTGGGGCAGAAATGCTACAAGGACATGGCATATTAAAGGCAGAATGTGCCAATTACACCTGCCAGCTTATCATACAAAAATAGGGAAGTGCTTCATTCTTTTTATATAAGCGATTGATTTGCCAAGGGCGAATTGTAATTCACCCCTACAACCCAAAAATAATTATCTAATACCCCACTCTCAACTAAACCCAAGCCCCTTGAAACAAAAACGACATAGCCCAATCCTAAGTTTCACCACAAAACAAAGGGAGCAAGCCATGTCGTATGATGATTTTATCATTGTTGTCTATCTTTTGGTAGAGGCTTTGTATCAAAATCTTGTAACCCAACCTTTAAGAAGCAAAAGCTTTCCCCCTGCCTTATCTGATGCCGAAGTCATCACCATGGAGCTTGTAGGTGAGAGCTTGGGTTTTGATACAGACAAAGGCATTTGGCGTTACTTTAAAAACTGCTATCAGCATTACTTCCCTAAATTAGGCTCATACCCAAACATTGCCAAACACTGTGCTAATTTGGTCTGGATTAAGGATAAGATGATGAATGTGTTCGGTGCTTTATGTGTAAGCCAAAATCATCAAAGCAAGAGATTTATGGCACCTGTCCAATCGTGTGATTAGAAAACTCTTGGCTCACAGTGTTTGTGTGCAGATTAACAAACAACTTGGCAACCCACCACTTAGGTTTGAGATGATTTTAAGTTGAGAGTGGGGTAAACTTTAACTTAGCGTAATTAAATGCTGTCATTTTGCTTGCTCCTTATCTTTGCTAAAAATTAAATCAATATAGGGCACGTTGAACTTTATTAACAAAACAAAAAACGATTTTGGTACAATGCA
>ERZ1023440.106-NODE-106-length-26438-cov-341.370504_pt1 | contig 26438 bp, 26 predicted proteins | sample MGYA00380520_ERZ1023440 | MGnify/ENA primary metagenome ERZ1023440 (study PRJEB33173, sample SAMEA4830335) | metagenome | study: EMG produced TPA metagenomics assembly of the PRJEB25223 data set...
TTTCAATTTTCAATTTTCAATTTTCAATTTTCAATTTTCAATTTTCAATTTTCAATTTTCAAAAGATTATCGGCGGATTTGGCGGACTGTCAAGTATTTTTTAAGGTATTTACCGCCATGCCTGTACTTAAAAACACCTGACCGCTTAGTGCTGTGATGACAGGGGTATGAATGAGAGCGTCCATGACAGGCCCTTTGATTTCGGTAAAGTGTAATTGTTTGTCCCCCATGATGAGCGTGCGGTTAAAGTCGGCAAGCATTTCTTGGGCGGATAAATCCACGTGATTGACCGCCGTCATGATGATGACGATGTGGCGAGCGGTAGGATACTCACGACAGATGTCATCTAGGGCGGTGCGGACGGTGGCGACATTACCAAAATACAGGCTCTCATCAATGCGAATGAGTATCATGTTATCAAAGGTCTGTACGTCATGGCGATGAATGTTCCTAAAATGCTCACTATCCCCAACCTGCCCCACGACCGCCATATGCACACGGTGCGAGCGGTAGATGATGAGTGCAAAGCTGACCAATAGTCCCGTGATAAGCCCGATGTTAAGCCCAAAGCCTACGCACGCCAAAAAGGTCATGGCAAGGGTTAGGGCTTCGCTTTTGTCTTGGGCGTGGGCGACCCTAAAACTTGCCACATCAATCATGGCGATGGCGGACGTGATGATGATGGCAGAGAGTACCGCATAGGGCAGTCCTGTGATGAATTGCCCCAAAAATAACGCAATAATCAGCACGCCCATCGCACAGACCATAGACGATAGGGGTGTGTTCGCTCCGAGTGCGACATTCATGCTGGTGCGAGAGATACCGCCCGAGACGGCAAATCCGCCAAAGAGCGAGCTTGCGATGTTGGCAAGTCCCAGTCCTTTTAGCTCATGGTTGGGGGCGAAGGGCTCATGGCGAATGCGTGCCAGATTGCCCGCCACACTGGCACTGGATATAAAGGCGATGAGTGCGATGAGCAGAGCAGACGGCAGTAGCGTGATGATGATGTCTAGGCTCACCACAGGCAAGGCAGGCAGGGGCAGATGTGTCGGCAAGGGGGCGAGCGTGGCTATGCCGAGATTGGCAAAGTCATACTGCCGAGCGGTGATAATACTCACACCAACGAGTACCACGATAAAAAAACGGGCGATGTGAGCATGGGTGGATTGGGACAATAGGCGATACAGCACGCCATGCATGAGCGTGGGGCGGTAGCGGTTCATGAGCAGTAGCCCCAACGCCCCAAGCCCTAACATGGCGGTGGGTGCATGAAACAGTCGCTCTTGCCCTGCCATCTTACCCATCATGTCAATAAGTCCATCGCCTGATAAGGGCGTGCCGATGAGATGTTTTAATTGCCCCAAAATAATCAGCACAGACGCCCCACTGATAAAGCCACTTGCCACGCCACGACTGACAAACTGCATAATCCAGCCCAAACGTATCACATGGGCGAGCATGAGTAGCACCCCAACCATCAAGGCAAGCGTTACCGCCATCGCTTGATACTGCAAGCTCCCTAACGCATAGGACGACAACGCCCCTGATGTCATAATGGCGGTAATGGCAACGGGTCCGACGGCATTGACCGAGCTTGAACCGACATAGGCATACACCAAAGTCGGCAAGATAGCACTGTATAGCCCCATGACAGGCGGTAGCCCTGCCAGCAGTGCATAGCCCAGACTTTGGGGAATGACCAGCACCGCCATCATCAGCCCTGTACTAAGCTCAGGCAAGGCACGCTTTGGCTCTGCCAATAAGGGGGCGAGCCATGCGGGGATTATATTAAAAGCAGGTCGTTTGGTAAATGCCATGTCGGTGCTTGTCTGTTATCTTGTTTAGTGAGCTTTCTCCCAATTCTCGCCCACACCAATCTCCACAACGAGTGGCACGGCAAAATCCACGTCCCAACCTAGTTCTTTGGCAGTGTCGGTCAGCACGTTTTGCATGGCAGTTTTGATAAGCTTGCCTATCTCATCCGCTTTGTCGGCATCTACTTCAAACACCAATTCATCATGCACTTGGAGCAAAAGTTTGGCATGGTCTTTGGGCAGGACTTTATTCACGGCTATCATGGCAAGTTTGATGATTTCAGCGGCAGAGCCTTGTAGTGGTGCGTTAATACTTGCCCGCTCCGCCCCTTGTCGTATCATGGCGTTTGATGAGTTAATATCGGGGGCGTAGAGTTTTCGTCCCAAAATGGTGGTAACGTAACCTGTTGATTTGGCGTAACTTTTGGTATTTTCCATGTAGTCATGTATGGCAGGATAACGGGCAAAATACCGCTTGATATAGTCCTTTGCCACGCCATTTTCTACGCCAAGCTGTTTGGCAAGCCCAAACACGCCCATACCGTATAACAGCCCAAAATTCACCGCCTTTGCCGAACGTCGCTCATTTGGCGTAACCTCTGCTAAGTCTTTTGCCATGATTTCACTGGCGGTGGCGGTGTGAATGTCTAGGTTGTTTTTAAAAGCGTTAATCAAACTCTCATCGCCACTAAAATGAGCCATGAGCCGCAGCTCAATCTGCGAATAATCCGCCGCCATAATCACACGCCCTGTCGGTGCGATAAACGCCTCACGAATGAGTCGCCCTGTGTCGGTGCGAATGGGGATATTTTGTAGGTTGGGGTCTGATGACGACAGTCGCCCTGTACTCGTCAAGGCTTGGTGGTAGCTGGTATGCACTCGCCCCTGTTTGTCGGCGACTTTGGCAAGAGCGTCCGTGTAGGTGCTTTTGAGCTTGGATAGGCTTCTATGTTCTAGCACCACGTCCACAAGCGGGTGGTCAATCTTGGCAAGCACCGCTTCGGACGTGGAATATTGCCCCGTTTTGGTTTTTTTACCGCCTAATATGCCCAATTTATCAAACAAAATCTCGCCAAGCTGTTTGGGGCTTGCCACGTTAAAGCTCTCGCCCGCCAATTCAAACGCCTTTTGTTCTAACTGACTGATTTGATTGTCAAAGGCAAGCGATAATTTACCCAAAAATTCGGTTTTTATCAAAATGCCGTCATGCTCCATTTGGGCTAAGATTTGGGCGGTGGGGATTTCTAATTTGTGCAATAGCTGATTGGCATTGGTATCTTTTTGCAAATACTCGTCAAACACACTAAACAAGCGATACGTAATGTCCGCATCTTCACACGCATAATCGCTTGCCTTATCCATGTCCACTTTATCAAAGCTAAGCTGTTTTACTCCTTTACCTGCCACGTCTTCAAAGGTGGTGGTATTTACGCCCAGATAATGCTGTGCCAAATCGTCCATATTATGCCGTGTCGCTATGCCGTTTATGACATAACTGGCTAACATGGTATCCATATGCCAATTATTTAGCTCAATGCCATATTTTTTAAAAACATGACTGTCGTATTTAATGTGCTGTCCGATTTTGCCAATATTGGGGTTTTGTAAAATGGGTTTTAACTCATTTAAAACAAACTCTTTATCCAATTGATTATCAAGCAAAATATCAAAATCGCCTGTATGCCCCACAGGGATATAATAGCCTTCATAATTGGTTGTAGCGATAGATACCCCAACCAATTCTGCCTTTTGCCAATCAATGCTGGTCGTCTCAGTATCAATGGCAAAATAAGGCACGCTGTTTAATTTATCAATCAATACGTTAAAATCATCAAGGGTATTGACTGTTTTATAATTGCCTTGTTTGACTGCCAAAGGTTTGACGATGAATGTGTTATTTTTGTCTGTGTTATTTTTGTCTGTGTTGTCTTTATGATATTGGTTGTCTTTGAACTCATGATGAGCAGTATGATTTAAATTTCCTTCTTCAAAATCATTGGTAACGGATGGCCCTGTCATTTTTAATAATGTCAACTGCTCTGCCATTTCTTTTTTAAATTCTAATGTCTTAAATAACTCATATAACGCTTTGGCACGTTTTATTTGTGTCTCTTTGTCATTGTCTAATTTTAATTCGTCAAATGAAATGGGTAATTGTAAATCGGTAACAATCGTGGCAAGGGTACGATTTAGGGGAATTTCATCTTGATGTTCAGCGATTTTTTGTCCAACCATGCCTTTGATGTTTGCCACATTTGCCAAAATGCCCTCAATGTTGCCATACTCACCAAGGAGTTTGCTTGCTGTCTTTGCACCCACTTTGGGAATACCTGCAATGCCATCTGATGAATCGCCCATGAGTGTAAGATAATCGGCAATTTGGGTGTTGTGTACGCCAAATTTGTCAAAGACGCCTGCCACGTCTGTGATTTTATCTTTAAAGCTGTCTTCTAAAATCACACAGTCATTAACCAGCTGTGCCATGTCCTTGTCGCCTGTGGAGATGACAACAGGGTAGCCCTGCATACAGGCGTTACGAGCAAGTGTGCCAATGATGTCGTCCGCTTCAAAACCGTCAATTTTAATAAGAGCAATGCCCAACTTTTCAATCAACTCATGAATGTAGGGAATTTGTACTTGCAAATCCTCATCCATGGGCGGACGGTGGGCTTTATAAAGGTCTGATAATTTGTGACGAAAAGTTGGGGCTTTTGTGTCAAAGGCGACCGCCATGTGGGTAGGGTTGTACTTTTTCATGAGTTTACCCAAAGCATTTAGCACCCCACGAATGGCATTGGTAGGCAAACCATCTTGATTGGACAAAGGGGGCAAGCCATGAAAACAGCGAAATAGGTAATATGAACCATCCACCAAAATCACAGGAGGACGATTTTTGTCAATGCCAGATGTATCAAATTTGGCAAGGTTGGGAATGCTGGTGTAGGTCATGGTATGTTTTAGTAAGAATTTAAGATGACGCCAAAATGGCTAAACTAGGAGTAATCTGCCCACAAGATATCTTAATATCATCTGATATCACAGAATTTGGCGATGATTTATTTGTATTCGGTACACTCTACCTCTTCATCCACACAAAACATTTCATGGTGTTTGGCTCGGCATTGTTTAAGCACGTCCAAATGAGCCCTGCCACGACTGGCATTTTCAGAGCGGTAGGTGTTGGTAAAGGCTTTGACCTTGCAAACATAAATGCTGTCTTTATTTTTTTCTTTGACAAGCACAGGCACGCCCACAGGCACAACGACCGCTTGTGCGTTGGTTGCATCAATGGGGGCAACACAGGCGGATAAAGCTAAGGCAGATAAGACAAGAGTGGGGGCAGAAAAACATTTCATCATAATTGAACTCTCAAATGCTCATAAAACTCATTAATAGTTTATTAAAAAATAAAAAAGCATTCAATTTTGAAACACCGTCCAAATCTTACTTTTGGGTATGTTTCATTGATGAATGCTTTTTGTGGCAAAATACCAATGGGGCTTTACATGCGATTAGTATTTACGTACGGTACGTGCTTGCTCACGCCATACTTTTTTCTTGTAACGCTTGACCGCAGCGGCTTTTTTACGCTTACGCTCTTGGGTTGGTTTTTCGTAGAATTCTTTTTTGCGTACATCAGCCAAAACGCCTGCTTTTTCACAAGCACGTTTAAAGCGACGAATGGCAATGTCAACAGGTTCGTTTTCTTTGACCTTTACAGAAGGCATGGGTTACTCCGATTATCAAGACAGCTAAGGCATCAATTTGGCTGTATGTTATAATTAGCTGGTACGGTCTTGGCGTAGGCATCAGCTCAAATTGGAACAAGGTGTTTTTACAAAACCTGCCGATTATAACAAATATCCACCATAAATACAAGCGTTCATGTCTTAATTTTCTTAAATAACACCACCCCCATCAGGGCAACACAACCAGCAATAAAACCCACCATGCCATGATAAATCATCTGGGTCAGACCAGCAAACACCCCCGATAAATGTGATAAATGCTCGGCTTGATGATGAAGCATGTCCACACCATGCACCAAAATGCCACCACCAACCAAAAACATGGCAAGTGTGCCTGCAACAGACAAGAATTTCATCAGCAAAGGGGCAAAACCAAGCAACCAATTGCCCATTTTTTGTTTGATTGGGTCAGGTTGTGCCACCCAGTGCATCCCCACATCATCCATCTTGACAATCACCGCCACCAGTCCGTACACGCCCACCGTCATCACAACAGCAATGGCAGAAAGTGCCAACGCTTTGGACATAAAGGTTGTCTGTGTCATTGTTCCAAGCGAGATGGCCACAATCTCTGCCGATAAGATAAAGTCAGTAGCGATTGCCCCTTTGACTTTATCTCTCTCCAATGCCACCAAATCCTCATCATTGGCGTTGGCTTTTAGATGTGCCTCATGAATTTTCTCACCATCTGACTCATGGGGCAAGAGTTTGGGGGCAAATTTATGAATGACTTTTTCAGAACCTTCATAACACAAAAATAAGCCTCCAATCATCAACAAAGGTGTAATAAGCCATGCTGCCATCGCACTCATGCCAAGAGCAGCAGGGACAAGGATGCACTTATTGATAAATGACCCTTTTGCCACCGCCCACACCACCGCAAGCTCACGGTCAGCACGCACGCCCGTTACCTGCTGAGCGTTTAATGCCAAATCATCACCCAACACGCCCGCTGTTTTTTTGGCGGCGACTTTGGTCAGCACCGAGACATCATCTAGCACCGTTGCGATATCATCTAATAGTATAAGTAAACTGCCTGCCATGTTTGCCCCAGTTTTAGTCCAATTTATAAATATGGTGTTGAAAAAGAGCTATTTTAACACAACAACGTGAATATTTTTTGATAATCAGCACCCAATCATCCCATCCAACGCATCATCTGCCACACTAGGGATTTGTAAAAACCAAAAGTGAATAAAATGGTGCGTAAAATAATGAGTATTCTGCTTTTTATTTGAAGATTTTCATGAAAAATGCACATGATAAATACAAAAGACAAGCACATCCTAGTAAAACATGGCAAAATTTGGTATAATGAACCATTTTCCTTATTATCATTATCGTTTATCATCATGACCATCAAACTTCACCCATCTGTCGCAACCCCATCTATCGCCCTAACAGCCATCATGACCGCCTTACTGCTTGTTGGATGCAACCAAAACAGCAGTACCAACACAGACAATACAACAGCCACCTCAGACCAAACCCAAGGGGCAAATGCCGAGCCAATAAACAATGCCCCTGCCCACAATGATGACCCCAATCATCAGCCCGATGTCGCCCTTGCCCTACAAAACAACCTAAACAACTCAGGTCTAAACGCTCAGGTTCAATCTGTCATTTTAACTGACATGCCTGAAATGTATTGGGCGACTTTGGATGGTTTTTCACCATTTTTTGTTGATAAAACAGGTACTTATGTCATACAAGGTGCGGTCATGAAATTAGGCGATGGCGGACCTGTGGACATCAGCAGTGCCATGATGTCAAAAGCGGCCGTCTCTGAACTACAAGCCGTGGACAAATCCGAGATGATTGTATTTCCTGCCAAAGGCGAAACCAAAGCATCCATCTATGTGTTTTCAGACCCTACCTGCCAGTATTGTCAGCTCCTACATAAAGAGATTGACCAAACCAATGCCGCTGGCATTGAAGTGCGTTATTTAGCATGGCCTCGTGGTGATTCTATGGTTGGACTCACAGAACGTGTATGGTGCAGCAGCGACCGTCAAGCCGCTCTAACCGACGCCAAAAAAGGCAAAAATATCACCGCTTCAAGCTGTGATAATCCTGTACGCAAACACATGGCACTGGGTCAGAGATTAGGTGTATCAGGCACTCCTGCTGTCTTTGCTGAAAATGGACAACAGCTTGGGGGCTATCTACCATCGGCTGAGCTTGCCAAACAAGCCATTGCCAATCGGTGATTTGGACTGATTTAAAAAATCAATCAACAGTCAATCAAAAAGGCTTAATAAAAGCCTAAAAATAACACCGCGCTCATCAAGCTCCATTTTGTTTGGGATAATTTTTACAAATAATTTTGACAAAACTCTTAAAAATTTTTACAAACCCCTAGCATAAGCCACAAACTTATGATAAGTTAAGCAATTGGTTTTTACCGTCAATTTTTGTTATAGATAACCAGTTGGGGCATTCATGAAAGATAAAATTAACATTGCGGTTTTGGGTTTGGGTACGGTTGGTACAGGCGTGGTCAACCTGCTAAAAGATAACGCCATTGAGCTGTCTCGCCGTAGCGGTCATGACGTTTGTATCACTCATGTTGGCACAAGGCGACAGCGAGATGACATTGACCCCATCATCAAACAAAGTGATGACTTGATGGCAATCGCCTCTGATGATGATGTGGACATTGTCATTGAAGTCATTGGCGGTAAAGCTGTTGCCAAAGATGTCATCATTCATGCCATCAAACACAAAAAACACGTTGTTACCGCCAATAAAGCCCTGCTTGCTGAGCATGGCAATGAAATTTTTGGGCTTGCTGAAAAACATGGTGTGCAGGTGCGTTATGAAGCGGCGGTGGCAGGTGGTATTCCCATCATCAAAATCATCCGTGAAGCCCTAGCCGCCAATAAAGTGGACTGGGTAGCGGGCATCATCAACGGTACAGGTAATTTTATCTTAACCGAAATGCAACAAAAAAACCGTCGTTTTGGTGATGTATTAAAAGAAGCCCAAGCCCTAGGCTATGCCGAAGCTGACCCCACTTTTGATGTTGAGGGCATTGATGCCGCCCACAAATTATCTTTGTTGGCATCGATTGCCTTTGGCATTCCCTTGCAATTTAACAAAGTGTACTGTGAGGGCATTACTAAGATTAATTTACAAGATGTGATTTATGCCAAAGAACTTGGCTACACCATCAAGCACCTAGGTTTTGCGTTTCGTCGTGAACATGGCTTTGAACTGCGTGTACACCCTACGCTTATCCCCAACAGCACCCTACTTGCCAATGTCAACGGCGTAAAAAATGCCGTTATGGTGGATGCTCACCCACTGGGGCAGTCGCTTTATTATGGCGATGGGGCAGGTGCAGGAGCGACAGCATCAGCGGTTATGGCAGATGTCATGGACTTAATTTATGTCATCAATGCCAACACTCCAAGCGATGTGCCACATTTGGCATTTGTGCCCGAAGAACTCTCCGACACTCGCATTTTATCTGGCGATGAGATGACCTGTGGCTACTATCTACGTTTGACCGTCAAAGATGAACTGGGTGTACTGGCTGACACCACTCGCATTTTAAGTGAAAATGGCATTAACATTGATGCCATCATGCAACGTGATGCCCACAAATCAGGGCTGGTGCCTGTCATTATCTTAACTTTGCCTGTGCTTGAATCAAGGATGAACAAAGCCATCAAAGAGATAGAAGCTCTTAGTGCGGTTACTGAACCTGTGGTACGTATTCGCCTAGAAAGTTTGGATTAGTAAATCCAAAATCAGTGATTTAACACACACAAAAGGCAATCGCTCAAATCACAAATGGTCAGATTTACTATGATAATTGTCAATGCCCTACCATTTGTGGCATAATAGCACCATTTAAATAGTCATCTCTTAGGAGTTCTTATGAAAGCCAAATTATTTACCGCCATCATCAGCACCAGTTTGCTTCTTAGTGCCTGTGGCGGTCATAACCATCCAAAGGCTGTGGATAAGCTAGAAGAAGCCAAAAGCAATGCCATCGCCAACGCTCCAAAATCAGAAGAGATAAGATTTGATGACCACGGACAGCCCACGATGGGCGGTGTTGGCGGAGCGACAGATGGAGCGGTCGCCCCGACCACAACAGTAGAGCCTGCCCCATCAGAGACCACCACAGAAACCACGGCAGAGCCTGCCCCATCCGAAGCAGAGCCATCAAGTGCCGAGCCAGCGGAACCTATGGCGACCGCCGAAGCTCCCCAAGCTGATGCCACTGCCGAAACTGAGCAATAATAACCACAAAAAATACCGCCTGTCATTGTCATTGCCAAGCGGTATTTTTATATCCAGACCCTAATGCCTTTGTTCCACCACGAGCGAATCTATGCCATTACTACTTAATCTTCTGCTGGCAGAGAGTGCTTCTTCCTTGGAATTCATCGTGTTGGAGATGACCTGATACAGCTCTATGCCGTCATCCACACGCTTGATGACCCGAGCATCCACACCCGACATCATGACTTCGGCTCGCATGCGGTCAGCTTCATCAGGGCTGTCATAACTACGAATCTGCAAGATATAGCTGTTATTGACTGCCGTGATATTGATATTGCCCCCTGCACCGTTTGCCCTATCGTCATCTGTCCCATCATAGGTCAGCTCTTCTTCGCTAATGACCACAGCTTCCGCCTGCTCTGACGGCACGCCATCTTGTCTGGGTCTGGTCGCATCGCTTTGCTCAGACGTGACCACCGCATCAGGCTTGGTCGTCGCTTGGTCGTCGCTTGGTTCCACGCTCTTAGTGCCTGTCACACTCTCCCCTGTTTGAAATTCACGGGTCGGCAAGACTTCATAAAATTCAAAATCATTAGGCTCATCTGCTTGGGGCAACGGCTCAACCTTGACGGGCGGATTGACTTCCACGTCGGTCTTAAAGCCATCAAACAAAGGTGATAGGTATAAGAAAAACCCTATCATGACCGCAATCACCGCCCCCACGAACATCCAAAGCAGGCTAATAAGCCCTGATGACGTACGAACTTTTTGTTTACGACTGATTGGTTTATCATAAGGTCTTTGGGGCATAGAATACCTTTTTATGGTTGTTTGTGGTTATTTATGTTTGACTGTTTATTTTTTGGAAAATACTTTTAGTATAATCATTTTTTAAAAATTTTTTATAAAAATATTGTAACATTTTTTAACACACATCATCCAAGGGCAAATTTTGGTAAGCTCACCTGTCATTTTGCCAAAAAAATACCCAAAATCCAAAAGCTGATAAACTTTTGGATTTTGGGCAAACCATGCCACAAGACATCTTAACAGGATATTAGGGCGTTTTTATTTTACGCCTTTAACTGGCGTTCCATCTCATCAAACTCGCCCATAATCTTGGCATTGGGTGGCGGGGTCAAAAGTGAGACAACCACAGTCGTGATGGCACTGAGCACAAAGCCGGGCATGATGGAATAAATGGCGTCATTGGCAGGCTGTCCGCCAATCTCAATACCCCCATATACCCAAACGATGACGGTCAATGCCCCGACAATCATGCCCGCCAATGCCCCTTGGTAGTTCATGCGCCTCCACATGAGCGAGAGCAGCACCAAAGGGCCAAACGCCGCCCCAAAGCCTGCCCACGCGTGCGACACCATCTTTAACACCGAGCTGTCTTTGTCCCCTGCCAGCATAATCCCAAGCATCGCCACCAGCACCACCGAGATACGTCCGACCATGATTTGGCGGGATTCGGATGCTTCTTTGTCCAAAAACAGCTTGTACACATCACGGGTGAGCGAACTTGACACCACCAGTAGCTGACTAGAAATGGTACTCATAATCGCCGCCAATATCGCTGCCAGCAAAAAGCCACCGATGAGCGGATGGAACAAAAGCTGTGAGAACACCAAGAAAATCGTCTCAGGGTCATCTAGGCTCATGCCCTTGTTATGGATATATGCCACACCCGACACACCAACGAGTAATGCTCCAATCAAGCTCAATATCATCCAGCCCATACCAATACCACACGCCACCGGCACGTCCTTGACCGAGCGAATCGCCATAAACCGCACGATGATGTGTGGCTGTCCAAAATAGCCCAGACCCCACGCTGCCAGCGATATCGCTCCCATGACACTCACGCCATTCATGATGTTAAACAACTCAGGGTTCACAGAACGTGCCACGTCCATGCCAGCACTGACACCGCCGATTTCATTAAAAGCAACAAACGGTACCAGTAGCATGGCGATGAGCATGATCACCCCTTGGACGAAGTCAGTCAAGGACACCGCCAAAAATCCGCCAAAGAGCGTATACGCCACGACCACGCCTGCCGTCACCCACAGACCCAAACTATAATCAAGCCCGAGCGAGCTTTCAAAAAGCTTGCCACCACCGACCAGACTTGCCGCCGTATAGACCGTAAAGAATATAATCACCACGATGGCAGAGACCATGCGGAGTAGGTGCGTTTTGTCATCAAAGCGATTGGCAAAAAAGTCAGGCAAAGTAATGGCATTACCTGCCACCTCGGTATACACACGCAGACGTGGAGCAACAAGCAGATAGTTGGCAAATGCCCCGACCGTCAGCCCCCCTGCTATCCATAAGCTTACAATGCCTGATGCATACATATAACCAGGCAACCCCAGCAGTAGCCAGCCCGACATATCGGACGCCCCCGCCGAGAGTGCCGTTACCGCAGGCGATAAGTTACGCCCACCCAGCATGTAGCCTTCAACGTCTTTTTTTTGTTTAAAGTAGGCGTACACACCGATGGCAATCATGCCCAAAAAATAAATCGACAGCGAAATCCATACGCCTGCCCCACCTGTTGTCACAGCATCCATGACACACTCCTTACATTATTTAACAAGTTTAACAAAAAGTAACAAGTGATTATAACAAAATTAAATTCATTTGCAAATGGGGATACTTTATAAAAACACTTGTTATTTTTTATCACATTATCACACATCTAACAAATCCATTGGCTGATTTGCAAAAAACCCTTGTCATATCGCCCAAACTGGCTTATAATAGTTCGCTATTTTGCAAATTCTTTTGCACTTTTTTGTATGATGATTGGTCGAAAATCATCATTTTTGTAGCCTTTTAATATAGGAAATCCTTATGAGCTATACTCTAACTACGGTAGCACGTGCTACCGATGAGCAGGGCAAAGGTTCGAGCCGCCGCCTGCGTAAAGCCAACCTAATCCCTGCCATCGTATATGGCGGTGATGCCAAGCCACTGTCTGTAAGCGTCAAGCTAAATGAATTAGTAAAAGCCATCCAAGATGAGAGCTTCTTTTCAAGCGTAACCACACTGGCACTAGATGGCAGCGAAAACGAAGAAGTTATCATTAAAGCCTTACAACGCCATCCTTCAAAAGGCACGCCACTACATGTGGACTTCCAACGTGTTGTTCGTGGTCAAACCATGCACTTTACTGTGCCTGTACACTTCACTGGCACCGCTAAGGGCGTAAAATCTGGTGGTATCCTACAAACCAACGTAACCGAGCTACACATCAACTGCTTGCCACGCCAACTGCCAGAAGCCATCGAAGTGGACGTGACCAACCTAGAAATCGGTGACCTACTACGTTTCTCTGACATCAAACTTGCCGATGGCATTACCATCGTTGAGCTTGACAGCAATGCCACCGACCGTGTCGTGGTTAGCGTACAAGCACCGACTGTTTCTGCTGACAGTGAAGAGAGCACAAGCGAAGAGAGCACAGACACTGAATAAGTCATCAATCTCAACAAAAGCCAATGGGTCATCTATTGGCTTTTTGTTTATTTCATCATCTATGGGGCAATCATGATAAAACTCATCGTCGGTTTGGGCAATGTCGGTGCAGAATACAAAGACACTCGCCATAATGCAGGCTTTTGGTTTGCGGACGCTTTGTGCGACAAATTTGGCATCACGCTCACTCATGACAAAAAATTCCATGGCAGTGTCGGGCGTGGCACGATATACGGACAAGATGTCCGCCTGCTGACCCCTGACACCTTCATGAACCGCTCAGGAATGGCGGTCGCCCCCTTTGCCAAATTCTATAACATCGCCCCCCATGAGATACTCATCGCTCATGATGAGCTTGACATCTCGGCAGGGAGCCTACGCCTAAAAAGGGGGGGCGGACATGGTGGGCATAACGGCTTAAAGGACATCGTCCCCCACATCGGAGCGGACTTTTGGCGACTGCGTGTGGGTATCGGCAGACCTGCTCACTCATCCATGGTCAGCGGTTGGGTGCTGTCAAAACCCATGTCCGATGACCGTGTCAATATAGATAGAGCGATAGAGTGTGGCATGAATGCCTTGGAGTTACTCATCAAAGGCGATGAACAAAAGGCGATTAGCCTTGCCAATGGGTTTAAACTACCAACATGAGTGCTTTTGCCCATTTGTTCGTCCATCCTGTTCGCCTGCTCGCCCCAATGGAAGGCTTGACCGACCCACTCATGAGACAGATTTTGACACAGATTGCTCACGATTTGGGTCGCCCTTATGATTGGTCGGTGAGCGAATTTATCCGTGTCACCCATTATCCCCTGCCCGCCCATGTGTTTTATAAATATGTGCCAGAGCTACACACAAACGGCAAGACGACAAGTGGTACGCCCATTCATGTTCAGCTACTTGGCAACAATCCTGAGACCATGAGCCAAAGTGCCGTTACGGCGGTGTCACTTGGGGCGTGTGCGATTGACCTAAACTTCGGCTGTCCTGCCAAAACAGTCAATAACCACAAAGGCGGTTCGGTACTGCTTGATGAACCTGATACATTGCACGCCATCATCTCTGCCGTGCGTGGAGCTGCACCTGCCCATATCCCCGTATCGGCAAAAATCCGCCTAGGCTATACTGACATGGATAAAATGCACGACATCGGGCAGGCGGTCAAGTCCGCCAACGCAAGCTGGCTGACCATTCACGCACGCACCAAAGTGCAAGGCTACAAGCCCCCTGCTTATTGGGACAAAATCGCCCCCTTTACCGAGCTTGGCTTGCCCATCATTGCCAATGGCGAGATTTGGAACGCTACTCATGCCCACGACTGCATCAGTCAGGCAAATACACCCCATCTCATGCTTGGGCGTGGGGCGGTAACTCGCCCAGACCTTGTGGCAAGTATTGAAAACACGGACAAAACCTTGACATGGGCGGACTTAGTCCCCCACCAAATCGCTTTTTTGAATGACACCACCGACAACCAAAGCGGACTGATTGGGCGTTACAAACAATGGCTTGGCATGCTCACCAAAGGCTATGATGAAGCGGATAGGCTGTGGAATGTTGTCAAAAAAGAAAAGGGCAAAGCACAAATTATTTCGCATTTATCCCAATCAGTGCTTACTTAGCTGACAAGCACAAATAAAGGGCAGTCATCAAGACCGCCCTTTTGTTTTATTATTATCTCATTCTCAACTTTGTATAAGCGATTGATTTATCAAGGGCGAATTGCAGTTCGCCCCTACAACCAAAAAATAATTATTGAAAAATCAACAAGTTACTATTTTAAGTTGAGAATGAAGTTATCAGCAATGACAGTTTTAGCCCTTAATCCGCTCAATATTTACCCCAAGCGATTTAAGTTTACTCTCCACATTATCATAACCCCGATCAATGTGATAAATGCGGTCTATGATGCTCTCGCCATCTGCACACGCCGCCGCCATGACAAGCGACATGGACGCACGCAAATCGGTTGCCATGACAGGAGCAGGCATAAAGCTCTCCACGCCTGTTACAATGGCGGTATGCCCGTCAATGCGGATATTTGCCCCCATGCGGTTTAGCTCAGGGACGTGCATAAAGCGGTTTTCAAAGATGTTTTCAATAATAGTGCTGGTGCCGTCCGCCAAACAGCACACCGCCATGAGCTGTGCCTGCATATCAGTCGGAAAACCAGGGTGGACTTGGGTGCGAATATCCACCGCCTTGGGCCTGCCTTTCATCACGGCACGAATCCAGTCATCACCTGTGCTAATGGTCGCTCCCATGGCTTCAAATTTCTTTAAGACAGGGTGCAAGAGTTCAGCCGATGTGTTGGTGGTCAAGACATCGCCTTCACTCATCAATGCCCCAGCCAGATACGAACCCGTCTCAATGCGGTCAGCAATCACGCTATATTCACAGCCGTGCAAACTCTCCACGCCTTCGATAATCATGGTTGGCGTGCCAATGCCATCAATCTTTGCCCCCATGGCGACAAGCATATTTGCCAAATCCACCACTTCTGGCTCACAGGCACAGTTTTCAAGGCGAGTTGTGCCACGAGCCAAAGACGCTGCCATGATGACGTTTTCGGTGCCACCGACCGTTACCATATCAAAGGCAAAATCACAGCCCATCAAACGTCCGCCAGCAGGGGCTTTGGCTTTGACATAGCCATTTTCTACCAAGATGGTCGCCCCCATGGCTTCAAAGGCTTTTAGGTGCTGATCCACAGGACGTGAACCGATGGAACAGCCCCCCGGTAGAGAGACTTCGGCTTCGCCAAACCGCCCTAGCAACGCCCCCAATACCAAGATAGACGCACGCATGGTACGCACGAGCTCATACGGAGCATAATAGTTGGCGACGTGGCGAGCGTCTGCGATGACGGTGTTGCCTTCTTTTTTGATATTTACACCCATGCCAGCGATGAGCTTGATGAGCGTATCAGTGTCTTTTAGGGTGGGGACATTGTGTAGCACCGTCTCATCGCTGGGCAGTAACATGGCGGCGAGCAATGGCAAGGCGGCGTTTTTTGAGCCAGAAATAACAACTTCCCCTGCGATACGACTTTTGCCGATGATTTTAAATTTATCCATGATGGTCTCCATCAATTCAATATTTATTAAAAATAAAATGACAAATGCCCCATGGCGTATTTGTCATTTTTGGCGGTTAGGATTGACGAGCTTGGTATTCGGCAGGTGTCAAGGCGTGAATGGTCAAAGCGTGCATGGCACCGCTTTGGATGTGCGGATTGGCAATGGCATACACCGCTTGTTGGCGTTGCACCAAACGTTTGCCTTCAAAGCTGTCATCCACGATAAGCACTTCAAATTTGTTGCCTTGATTGACCGCTTGAATCTCGGCACTTGGGAAATGGGGGCGTAATAAGGCGATTAGGTCATCTGCATTCATAAAAAATCTCTATATTTTGGGCGGTATTATCACCGTCAAATCATGTCACTAGGGCGTGCCTGCCTTTGGTATTTGCAATGAAAAATGCCTGTTTAAAAAAGCAGGGAAATCGCACGTTTTTCAAGGAAAAATCGGCAGTTGATATTGAGATATCAACAAGGATTTTGACTTCGAGCCACAATCCGACCACTTAACTGGGTGAATTTTAAGTTTTTTACTTAATTTTTAAATTAAGTGGTCAGATAGCCATTTTTCATGCAAAAATTGATTAAAGCGTTAAGTTTTCATCTTATTTTGTAAAAATTTTATCAATGGTAGGCACGCCCTAATAAAAAAAGCAGGTCATTATACCAAATTTCCTGCTTTTAACATAGAGCATGTTCACCCTTGATAATACAGTTTACATTTTGGAAATTTTATAGCAATAAAATACCCCATTTTCATTGCCATGCATGAATCACAAAGCATGCACGCCCAAAACATAAAACCTTATCAACTAAGGACTGCTGGTGTTATTGTACAGATTCACATAACTTGATGTTGGACTGCCTTCCATCGTTATCACAGGAACGTTGGGTCGGTTGATGCCTGCCGGTGTCTGCATTCCTGAATTTGGCTGAGATGGGTTTGATATCGGTGTGGTTGGGGTGTTAGGATACATGCTTTGTGGATAGCTTGTGGTCGCCACGGGACTGTTGGGGGTAGGGTAGACAGGCGTGTTTACTGTATTGACCACAGTGTTACCACCATACACCATGCCCCCTGCATTCGGGTCATCTTCGATGGCGAGCGTATCCCCTGCCAAAGCCAGCTGTGATGTATCGCCATCGATGCGAGTACCCAGCATTCGCACCCCTTCCATGCCCTGCACCGATGCGATGATGTTAATGATGGTCTGCTCTTGTTGGGCGGTCAAAAATCCCAGTAGGTATGCCATGTTATCTCGCACCACCAGTTTGTACTGCGACGACCTGATACCGCCTGCACTCACGATTTTGGCGATGATTTTGGATTTTAGGTAGTTTTCGTGCAAAGTGTGGCTCTGGGCTCTGGGCGTGGCGGTTACCGTCAGATGGTTGTACACTCTTTTGACATCATTGATGGACGAGACCATGTTTGCCACGTCCGCCTTGACTTGCTCGCTTGGCACTTCGCCTGTCAGTAGCACTTCACGACGAAAACTGTCAATGCCAATGCGGACATTATTCTCACTTACGCCACGAACATTGGTCAGGTTCTTGTGACTGGTGCGTTCGATGGCTTCATCGCTGATACGCTCAGGGATGGTGCGATACATGGCAGGCACGCCATAGTAGCCGTTGTTGGCATTGCTATTGGCATTTTGGGTGGCACAGGCGGTCATGAACACGACAGATGCCATCAAGCATGTCAATGGCTTTAAAAATGACTTCTGAATAACTTTGGGCGACATGGATGCTTCCTAATAATCGGTTTGACTCTCATTCTACCAAAAAGGCGTTTCTTAGCCAATGGGTTTTTGTCTGATTTTCATCATTTTTTTGCCCTGTTTGCCCTGTTGGTGGTACATCAAAGGCAATCACATCAAATCGGCACGCCAAGGCTTGCTTTTGACTGGTGGTGAGTCCAAGATTTTGTAAAAACTTATCGCCATACGCCAAAAAATGCTCAGCCGTCTTGATGATTTTGTTTTGTTTGGCTCGTGTTACCGTCTCCACCGCCTGCCCATAGCGGGCATTAGGGTTTATCTTACGCATTTTGACTTCCACAAACACGAGCGTCGGACACACCCCACCCGCCTGCCGTGGCTCATCATGATAAGCGATGATGTCAATCTCGCCTGTGCGATGTACGGTGTAGTTGGTCGTGATAATGGTCAGCCCCTGCTGTCTCAAAAACGCTTGGGCGAGCTGTTCATAATGGTCTCCAAGAGTTCTCATGGCACACTCACTCAAATGGGTTAGCATAACAAATTTTATAAAACTCTGCCAATATTTGTGGTTTTTATTTATAATACACTTTTTGCTTTTGATAAATCGCCATGAAATTAAGAATCCTAAGTGTCGGACACAAAATGCCTGCATGGGTACAGACAGGCGTGGACGAATACGCCAAACGCATACAGCCGATGATGAGTACCGAGATTGTGGAGATACCCCCTGCCAAACGTGCCAAAAATCCATCACCTGCCGAAATAGAAAAATACAAAATCCAAGAAGGGCAAGCCATTTTATCCGCTCGCCTACCCAAAGAAAAACTCTGGGTGCTAGAAGTCAAAGGCAAAATGCTCTCCACCGAACGCCTTGCCGACCGTCTGCAAACCGCCATGACGGACGGCACCGACATCGCTCTGGTCATCGGTGGGGCGGACGGGGTATCGGCGGACGTGCTAGCACAGGCGGATTTTAAATGGTCGCTGTCGGATTTGACCCTGCCCCACCCTTTGGTGCGAGTGGTGCTGATAGAACAGCTCTATCGGGCAATGAGTATCATCAATAACCACCCCTATCATCGGGCGTAAGTGGGTGATGTTGGCGGTGTAGCATGAGCATTATTGATGTCTTGTTTTAAGGATTTTATGATAAGTATTTATCGATACCACGCATTTAAATAAACACACTGTTTTTTGCAAAAAATCATGTTATGATACCGCCATATTCCAAAGTCCAATCACACCATGACCCATCACAACCCTTACACCACACCGCAAGCCGAGCTTGACGATGATGAGTATTTTGAATACGACACCACGCCTTTTTACAAACCCACAGGACGCATTGGGCGAGTGAAGTTTTTGGCACATAACGGCATTTGGCTCATGATTGCCTTTGTGGTTTTGTGGTTATTGCTTGTATGCGTTACCGCCCTTCATTTACCTGTCATGATTATTTTGTTGGTAGGTATGCCTTTTATGCTGTATCTTGTGCTTGTCCCCATGATAAGACGACTCACGGATTTGGGGCGGTCAAGACTTTGGGCGATTTTGTACTTTGTTCCTTATGTGAATATGGTGCTGTTTTTGTACTTACTGCTTGCCAAAGGCGATGATGATGTAAATGAATTTGGCGAGCCGTCCGCTCCGCCAACCATGCTTGATATGATACTGGCAAGTATCTTACCTTTGGTCATTATTATTGGGATAGGCTTTGGCGGTGTAAAACAGCTGTTCACATCTTTAATGACTACCCTTGCTTAATTTTAAATAAACCACCTTACTATCAATTTGGCATTTTCAATTATAGTCATTTAACGTCAAAATACACCAATGACAGTAAGGTGCGTATTACACACCAATAAGATTTTCCACTTATCCACTTAGAAGGTGCGTATTACGCACCCTGCCATACTGCATTTTTCCTTGAAAAACGGGCGATTCCCCTGCTTTTTTGAACAGGCATTTTTCATAACAAATACAAAAGGTAGGCACACCCTAGTCAAGTTTGCCATCATTTTCTTGCTCCTTCTTTTTTAGCTCTTTTTTAACATCTCTCATATGAGACCATATTAATAAAATTATAGTAGCCAGACCTAAAATCAAAAAAAAACCGATTGGCGGATACTATTTTATCTTTTGTAGAGGCATAGCTATCAACAGCTATCATCTCACCATTAGGTTTATTGATATGAATGGTTGCCATTTGGGGGACTTCATTGGTAATACCAAGTACTGAGGGTTGGTAATAATAACCAATGGTAAGTGTTTGGCTTAGATGATCATCTGTTAAGAAACAATTGCTAAACATGTCTTTTTTAGGAATAACTATGTTGCCACAAGCAATCATCAGTTTTTCTTTGGTTTGGGGATTGACAATACTCATGTGTTTAATGTCTCTATTTTTGCCATCTTTAGCAACAGTAACCAGCCTAACCTTACCTGTTACATAATGCAAATCTTTTTCAGGTGGCAGTCCACGACCATGCCAAACACAGTAGGGTATAACCCATATAGCACAGCATATTAAAAATAAGAATACAAAATCACGAATTTTCATATCATCAGTCTCGTAGGGGCAACCCCCATTTTATCACAACCCCAAGCTCATCAGCACTGTCTTTGCTGTAAATACCCCAACCCCACCGCCAAACTCGCCCCCACCATATCCGCCACGCCATCCCATACGTCCATGTTGCGTGTGGTAAAATAACCCTGTATCAGCTCGCTTGCCACCGCCCAGCCCAGAGCCACAGCCCACAGGCAGAGTGCTTTGGTTTTGGTGTTGATGTTAAATAACAGTGATAGTAGATAAAACTGCCCAAAAAACATCGCAAAATGAGCCACTTTATCTAAATGGCTAACGCTTGGCACTTGACCGCTCGGCACACGCAAAAACAGCCCATAACAGGACAGCCCAAACCACACCAGTATGGCAAACCACAGCCATTTGACAGAGAATTTTATCATCGTTAATCATCACAACACACAAAGCGGTCATCATAACAAATTTTATGGCAATTTTTTATGAAAAAATGATGAATTTCGCCTATAATATGCCCTTTGTCCGTCCATTTTCCATTTTCATGCAAATCATCAACTTAGACCCACACGCCCCCACCGCCTTGCCCCCACACGCCTTGACCATTGGCAACTTTGACGGGGTGCATTTGGGGCATCAAGCCATGCTCAACACCCTAATCAAAGACGCCACCAAGCAATCACTTGCCACTGCCGTCATGGTGTTTGAACCACAGCCTAGGGAATTTTTTAGCCCACACAATCCCCCTGCTCGCTTGACGAACTTTGCCGAAAAAGTCGCCTTGCTAGACGGTCATGGCGTGGATTTTGTCATCAAGGCAAATTTTAATGACGATTTTCGCCACCTATCCGCCCATGCCTTTGCCACGCTTTTGACCGCTTTGGGGGCAGAGCATTTGGTACTGGGCGATGATTTTCGTTTTGGGCATGACCGCACAGGGGATAAGGCATTTTTGCAGGGGCTAGGATTTAGTGTGGACAGCCTTGCCACCGTTGCCCATGATGATGAGCGGATTAGCTCCACGGCGGTGCGTGGTGCATTGGCACAGGGCGATTTGGACACCGCCAAAATCATGCTTGGGCGAGACTATGCGATGACAGGGCAAGTAGTGCATGGCGACAAAATCGGGCGGACGCTTGATTTTCCCACCGCCAATGTGGCATTAGATAGACTAAAACCTGCCGTACAGGGGATTTTTGGGGCAGATATTTTGGCACATAGGGACGGTCGAGCGGTTGATTTACATGCCTTAGGGGGTGGTATCAAGGGGCAAACCGCCAACAGTCTGTTTGGGGCGGTCAATGTCGGCAAACGCCCCAGCGTAAACGGCACGGATTATCGCTTAGAAGTGCATTTACCAGAGTTTACAGGCGATTTGTATGGCATGACGTTGAGCGTGATGTTTAAAAAATACCTACATGGCGAGCGTCATTATGAGAGTTTGGCACAGTTAAAAGACGGCATCAAAAGGGATGTGGATGAGCTTGTGGCGTGGCATCATACTTTATAGCCAAGGGCGTACCAAATACGCCCTTAACAAACGCCCAACAAAAAAGAGCGACTCCATCGCTCTTTTTTATCATATTACTGCTCGTTCATCGCAAGCATTGTACCTGTATTTGCCGTGGCATCTAGGTAACGAGTGTCACGCCATACGCTGTATCCGTTGTGGTTGCGATAGGGGCTAAAATTAGGCTGACGAAAATCTGATACCCACTGACTGCCATCATAGATTTGGATATGACCGTGTGGGTTTCTGCTGGTACGGTTAAAGACCGCCACGTCACCAATCTGTGGTACATAGTTGTCATTATTGATACGGGTGAAACCTGCACTGGCAAGTGTGCCATTGGCATACTGATAAGCAGATGGCTGTGGCGTGAAGCTATAACCAGCCGATTGTAGTGCCTTACGCACATACATGGCACAGCGACCCACGCTCTTACCGTGAGCGGCACGGGCAGCCAGACGGGCGGCTGTGGCAGGGGCAGAACCATTTAGAGCGGCGACTGTACTGCCTGTATTATTGCTTGTTGAAAAGTTAGTGAGTGTTTGAGTGTTGGTACTAAACCCTTGGGTCAGACGAGAATTACCTTGTGATGCCCCCATTAGCTCATTGATGGCATTGTCAAGCTCAGCATTGCTTAGCGTTTGCGTGGGCATGGGCGGTGCGATGATATTTACTTGACGCTCACCACTGGCAGATGAGATGGTGATTCTGCCACTTTCTGCATTTGCACTGACTGTCGTAAAGGTAATTGCCGACATTAACCAAAAGAGTTTTTTCATAAGATTGCCTCGCATCCATCATGCACGACGACACAGCGTTTGTCTGTGGGTTGGTCGTCCCCTGTTTACATGAGTGATGTCAGATGAGTTAGTTTTGTTAAAGCTTGGGTTTATGCCATACGCATCCGAACGTACTTTTTGGCTCAATAAAACATTGGCATTGAGCGGGTGGCGTGATAAACTTAGCTCTTGGACACCATGTCCGTCAGTTTTTAAAAGGTATTATGATGAGTGATGACTTATATCTAAAAACCCATTTTCCAAACCACCTTGCCAATCGCACCGAAAAACAAGCGGCGGCAGGGGCGAAACTTCCCAAAGACCTAAGCAGACGACTTGCCTACTTTACTCACTTGACCCATCTGTCCGCCCCCCTGCTGTCAGGTGTGTTGGGCGAGCTTAGCAATCAGGTACAAGTGGCGTATGCTCATGATGATAAAATCACCTTAGCACTACCAACCATCACATCCGCCAATCATGTACGTTATCTACATCAAGAATGTCTGTCGGCACTGCATGAACATCCAGCATTTGGTCAGTTTTCAAAAATGGGGGGCATTGTCAATCACAAAATTCATCAGCGTGTCAGCGGTCAAAACACCGCCCAAACCACCTTAGAAAAACCATTAAGCGAAAACACGGTGCAAACTATAACACAAACTGCTAAGCTTGTCATCAAAAATCCAAGTTTACAGGCGTCCTTTATCAAGCTCATTCAAACCGCCACCACCAAAGAATGATAATTGTTCTTAAATTTGGGACTTTTACGGTCTTTTTGTAATCTTATGTAAAGAAATCCGCCCATTTTCACAAAATTTCCATAAAACTCTCATAAAAGCCCTGCACAAATCCCCCAAAACCCCCACAAACACAAAAGCGAGCTACTGTCAGCTCGCTTTTACTTTGTTACACGCCATTTTGATTAATTTTTAGCTTTATTACGCTACTTTTTCAGTCAGTTTACCGAAATTTAAATCGTCCAAATTTTTTGCCTTAAAATCCTTCATTTTTTAGGGGATTTTTGGGCGGAATAAAGGCAATCGGACAGCTGTTTTTGTCATAATTTGTTACAATTTCATAGGCACTGTCATCTGCCAATACCGCTCGGATGAGTGCGTTATTTAGGGCATGACCTGATTTGTAAGCGTTAAATTTGCCGATGATGTTATGCCCGATGACGAACAAATCGCCCACCGCATCTAGCATTTTATGGCGGACAAATTCGTTAGGATAGCGTAGCTCGCCATTGACCACCGATGTCTCATCAAGCACCACGGCATTATCCATACTACCGCCTAAGGCAAGATTGTGCTTTTTGAGCATTTCTAAGTCTTTTAAAAAGCCGAACGTGCGAGCCTGCCCCACTTCACGGGCGAAATTGGCGGTATTAAAATCAAGCGACGTGGTCTGTTCGGTCGCTTTGATGGCGGCATGATTAAAATCAATCTCAAAATGCATCAAAAAACCATCATCATAAGGGCTAAGCTGTGCCCATTTGTCTTCATTACTCACACGTACGGTTTTTTTGACTTTTAAAAAGCTCTTGGGAGCGGGCTGTTCTGCCACGCCTGCTTCGTCAATCAAAAACAAAAACGGTGCTGCCGAGCCGTCCATAATCGGAATCTCAGGGGCATTGACTTCTATATATAAGTTATCCAAACCACACGCTGACACCGCCGAGAGCAAATGCTCTACCGTGCCAACTCGTGCATCGCCCGCCACTAAGTTGGACGACATCATCGTGTCTTGGACGAGCGTGGCACTCATGGGAATGTGGGCGTTATCAAGGTCGGTGCGTACGAACACAATGCCTGTGCCGATGGGGGCATCTCGCAAGGTGAGCGTGACTTCCTTGCCGCTGTGTAGCCCTATGCCAGTGGCAGTGATGGGCGTGGCAAGGGTGCGTGCAGGATAATAGTTAATGTCGGTGTTATTATTCATGTTAAACTCATCTGTCTAGATATCACGCATTTTATCATCTGATGACAGGTTTGTCATCATGGCGGACATGAGCGGGGTGTAATGACAATGATTGGTAAAATTAATAAAGGCGTGTCAAATGGTGCGAGTGGCAAATGTTTGTACCAATGCATGAATGCCATTTAGGGCAGGCTGATAATCAGGGGCGTATAAAAATAAAGCGAACACGATGATGTAGAGCATGACATATCGCAGGGATTTTTTACGTTCAAAGAATTTGAATGCCGTGCCTGATGATTTTTTGAGTTTTAGCCCCAACACATTGACGCTGTATATCTCATCTAGCACCAAATGCACCATCGCCCCGATGAACAAAAATCCCCCAAATAGCCAGCTTACTTTGGCAGTCATGCCAAAGCCATAAAACGCCCCATAGACCGCAAACAGTCCACACATCGCCATGTATGGCACCGAATGCACCATACCCCGATGAACGGTGAGATGACTAAACAGCCCTATCACGCCATAACGCACGACCATAAACGCCCCACCCCACACCATGAGTGCCTGCTCCACCAGCTGTGTGCCTGTGGTCTGATAGGCGGTGTATAAAATGGCGGTGAGCGTGGCGATAAATAACGACATGAGCGTAAAAAACCGCTTGGCAGGAATGGACGTTTCAAGGTCAATGTCAGGCAACAGCCCACCAATAACCCCTATCGCCAAACAAAAAACCGCCGTGCCAAAGCCAAATAACCCACCCACAAAGCCAAACGTGGCAAGGGCAGTACTGGCAATGGCAGCAACGGTCAAATGTGTGGTGAAATTTGCCATAAAGCGAAAAACCTACCGACATAACAACAAATCCCCAAGCCGTAACTTGGGGATTTAGAATTTGGCACTCCATAGGGGATTCGAACCCCTGTTACCGCCGTGAAAGGGCGGTGTCCTAGGCCTCTAGACGAATGGAGCGTAAAACTTAACGAACCAACACAAGATTGCTCAAAGAGCGTGCCTAGGTGCTTGTGTTTTTGACTTTTTAATATAAAATTAAAAAGTGGTGGAGCTAAGCGGAGTCGAACCGCTGACCCCTTGCATGCCATGCAAGTGCTCTACCAACTGAGCTATAGCCCCTTTGTTAAGGTGGGCGTATTATATAAAAGAGCCTGTGCCTTGTCAAATAATTTTTTCAAAAAATTTTAAAAAAAACCGATAACTTATTGAAAATTATCGGTTTTTATTTAGGGCGTGCCTGCCTTTTGTATTTGCAATGAAAAATGCCTGTTTAAAAAATCAAGGGAATCGCACGTTTTTCAAGGAAAAAACGTAGTTTGATAGTTATCCTATCAGGCAAGTTGTTGCCTTCGAGCCACAAGATTTAGCTATTTTTCATACAAAAACATTATTAGACTTCTTTCCAAACCCTGATTTTTATGGATTTTTAAAAACTTCAACCCCAATACTTATAAGGGTTTATTTTTAGTTTGGAAAGAGATTTATTTTATTTTCACCATATTTCTACATTTTAGATTATGTTTTGACTTCCTCCCCTCCCTAAAGTGAGGGGATTCCTGCTCCCAGACGGCCAAGCC
>ERZ1023440.107-NODE-107-length-26319-cov-333.777985_pt1 | contig 26319 bp, 27 predicted proteins | sample MGYA00380520_ERZ1023440 | MGnify/ENA primary metagenome ERZ1023440 (study PRJEB33173, sample SAMEA4830335) | metagenome | study: EMG produced TPA metagenomics assembly of the PRJEB25223 data set...
GTGTCTTTTTTATGGGATACAGTTGCTACTGCCAATGGGTGTATTTTGAAGTTAAGTGATTGTAATGTTATTCAAATAAATAAACCATTTTTAAAATTTCTTATCAAACCACCGCCCGCCCAACAAATGCATCCCAAGCCCAAACAATACCGTCAAAATCCCCACATAATGCCACAATATGAGACGCTCTTTTAACACCACATAACCCACCACCAACGCAATGACAGGCACGAGCATGATAAAGGGCGTAACCTTACTTGCCGAATGCCGAGCCAGCAAATACCCCCAGCCTGTATAGCCGACAAAGCTCGCCACATACGCCAAAAACATGACGACAAGCACCCCCGCCACGCTAAAATTTGCCAAATGGCTCATTACACCGCCCACGCCATACGCCACGAGCGAGCCTAGCGTAAAGGCGATGAGTGCCGACAGATTGCCCCAGATGACGAGCGATAAGGGATTGACTTGCCCGATTTTTTTGACGATGACATTGCCAATCGCCCAGCTCAATGACGCACCCAGCACAGGGAGCATACCGATGAGCGAAAATCCGCCCTGATATTGCCCCACGCCGATGAGTGTGAGCCCAACCCCTGCCGTTATCATGCCGACAAGATGATTGGGCTTGACCGATTCTTTTAGCAGTATGCACGAAAACAGCACGGTTAAAAAGACTTGTGCCTGCAAAATAAGTGCCGATAATCCTGTGGGAAAGTGCCATGACAATGCCAAAAACATGAGACTAAATTGCCCAAAGCTAATGGTCAAGCCATATAAAATTAAATAAATCCACGGGGCATTGGGTTTTTTAAAAAAGAAAACAGCAGGCAATAAAATCAATAAAAAACGCACCATGCCCAATATCAAAGGCGGTACATCATTTAAGCCGATTTTCATTGCCAAAAAATTGACACCCCAAATCAAAACCACGCTAAATAAGATTAAATAATCTTTGGTATTCATAGTAATTCCTTTTAAAAATTGGTAATAAATTTGGGGTATTTTTGAATTAATTTTTTAATAAATTTCCTAAAAATTTTTAAAAAATTAAATCCATTATTGTTTGCACAAATCATCAACCAATTGTCTTAATTTTTGCCAATCAAAAAATTCCCCAGGGTCGGTTTTTCTAATAGGGGCAATATCGCTATGCCCCATAAGGTGTCGCTCGGTGGCAGGATAAGCGGTATAAATGGCGTGGATAATATGAGCAAGGGCGGTGTATTGTATCTCGGTAAAGGGCGAAAAATCATCGCCTTCTAATTCTATGCCAATGGTAAAGTCATTGCAATTTGACCGCCCAAGATAAGTGGATTGCCCTGCGTGCCATGCCCTGTCATTAAAATTGACAAATTGGCTAACTTGTCCGTCTCGCTCAATAAATAAATGAGCCGAGACTTCTAAATCGGCAATGGTTTTAAAATAGTCATGGTCATTGGCATTTAGGTTATTTTGAAAAAAGGCTTTGACAAAATGCGTGCCAGTGGTATCCGTTTTGCCAAATTCGCTTGGGGGTAGGCTGATATTATGAATGACAATGCCCGTAATGGGGCAGTCGGGGCGGGCATTAAAGTTGGGGGACGGCACAAAGTCCGCTCCGTGTAATATACCGTCTTTGATAAAAAAAGTGGTGAATTTTGTCATGATGATTTATACTTGTCAAAAGTCTATTCTATCAATTTTTATTTAAATTTAACACTTGATTTAACACTTGCTATGAAAAATTTTTACCAATCCGCCCCCACACTACTAGCCCTTAGCCTAACCGCCTTGGTGAGCGTGCCGGCTTATGCCGTCTCATCTGGCAATGCCCTAACGGACGGTACTAATGTGGCGTATCGAGACAATGATGCGGTTTTTGATGAAATTCAGCATTCATTTTTAACAGATAATTCCCAATCCGACACCACCCCAACCGCCAGCCAATCCCAATCTTTGGCAGATGTGGCAAATTCCCCCACATGGCGAAAACTATTATTGCTTGACAAAAAAGGCAAACCCACTGCCAAAGACCCGCATTTTCTACTGGCAGGGGGCGACACCAAAGCCGAGCTTGACGCTATCATCAAGGCGATAGATGAGCGTGATGATAAGGTATTGTGTGCGTTTCCTGCTCGCACGCACTATGTGGCGGAGCGGTTGGGCTTGATGTTAGATGACAGTGGTTGCGATGAATTTCATGCGTGGGTGAAACGGTATGACGCTCGGGCGTTGTCGCTGACCTTTGCCGATGAGCACCCCAATTCGCTCGGCTCGGCGTTCGCTCATGTGATGATAAAGGCGGACACCGAGCGAAGTTTGGCAAGTGGTCGTGATGATGACGCCTTTGCCATTAACTACACCGTTGCCCGAGACAAGGCGGACAGCGAAGCCGAAGCCAGTGCCCGCTCTCTGGTGGGCGGTTATGCAGGGGTCATGGAGTTTTATGATTATGATGAAAAGCGAGATGTGTACCTGCTTGATGATGAGCGAGACATTTGGGAGTATCGTCTCAATCTCACCACTGCCGAAGTCGCCCAAATCATGCGACATGTGTGGGAGACCAAAGATTTAAAACGTCCGTATTTTTTCACCCATGACAACTGTGCCAGTGAGATATTACGCCTGATAGATGTCGTGCGTGGCAGTGAGTTGCGTGAAGCGGTTGGCAAAGTCGTCATTCCCAACGAAGTGGCACGGGTGCTGACCGATAAGGGGCTGGTGCTTGATACCAAATACCTGCCGTCAAAGAGCAGTACCGCCCAAGCGGTGCAAAACGGCACAAAGGGGACAATCACAAGCCCCAGTAATCCCGCCCATGCCAGTCCCACGCACCGCATTGGCGTATCGGTCGGCTATGATGACAGTTATCACGGCACCCGCACGGACGACAATGACGGCGTAACTTATGGGCTGTCGTTACGCTCGGCATATCATGATGTGCTAGATAGACCTGTGGGCGTACGCCAGTATCTCGATGTCGAAATGCTCTCGCTCGATGTGCGATATGATGATAGGCTAAAAGTAGAGAGAGCAACGGTGTTTAGCACACGCAGTTATAACCCAACCAACACTGCCAAAGCCCATAACGGCACGGCATGGGGTCAGCACGCACGGCTTATGCAGGTCATGGACGGCTCGGATAGGAATAATGATGACCATGCGGTCTTTGATGTTCGCCTAGAAAAGGGCAAATCATGGACACTCGGGCAGGGCGAGCCAGATACAGGCAGGCTTGCCGATACGCTCTGCTATGCGTTTGGCGGTTATGGCGGACAAGTGGGGCATATCAATAAAGGTTATCGTGTGGGGGCAGGCGTGAATGTCGGCTGTATTCATCACGCCAGTGATAAGGTGCGAGTCATGGGCGAGCTTGCCCTGCCGATATGGTATCATCACAATCAAGGCGAGACTCGCTCGGCATACGTTCAGCCTGCTATCAATGTCGGCGTGCAGTACGACATCAGCCCCACATACGCCCTACGCCTAACAGGTAAGGCAGAGCGTGGGCGTGATGATACGCACGAGCAAGTGGCGTTGGCGGTATTGCGGTATTTTTGATTATAAGCCAAACGGTTGCTATCGATGTTACCCAAAACTTCTCTGCCTTAACATCTCATAAAAACACACACTTCCTGCCACGCCCACGTTTAGGCTTTCTTGCCCATTGGGTTGGGGTAGGGCGATGGGGGTGGCGTTTTGCAAAAAGTCATCAGACACGCCTTGCCCTTCATGCCCCAATACCCATGCAATCGGTGCGGTCAAGTCATGATGATAAATGACCTTATCGGTGTGCGAGCTTGTGGCGTAAAGCGGAGTTTTGACTTTTGCCAAAATCTCATCGGTGGGGATATGCTCATAGATAGACAAGGCGAAATTTGCCCCCATGCCCGCTCGCAAGCACTTAGGCGACCACAGATGGGCGGTGGCAGGTGTGCTGATGATGGTGGTGATACCGACTGCCGAGGCGGTGCGTAGGAGCGTGCCGATGTTGCCGGCGTCTTGTAAGCCGTCTAGGATAAGACAGTCGCCCGTTACCGTCCCAAGTGTGGGCGTGGGCGTGTCAATGATTGCCATGATATCCACACCGTCCCCGAGCGTGCGAATGTCTTTATACAGGGCGTTCGTGGTAATGACGATGTCTTTTTTGGTGATGGTTGCCAAAAGTGGGGCGACTTCATCATTTTGCAGGGTAGATTCTGATAAAATGACCTTGTGGGGCGTTAAGCCTTGCTTTAAGAGTGCGTCCAACAAATGCACGCCTTCGATGACTGTTTGTCCGCTTTTTTTGCGAGTACGGTGGTGGGCGAGTAGGGCGTGGGCGTGTTTGATGGTGGGGTTGTCTTTGGAGGTGATTAGGTTCATGGACTGATATTATCTTTAAAAGGACTAAAAATTTGCGTTAAAATTTCATGATGATTACTTATCCAATTTTGGCATGCTTGACAAAAATTATAAATGGTCTTTTGTGTCTCATCAATGGGCGGTGTGCAATCAAAATAGGGTTCTAAATAATACATAAAATGAGTAACAGGTATTATAATATCTTCATGATATAAATCATGATTTTCATAATAGTCGTATAAATTAAAACTGTCTTCTTCAATTGGAAAATAGGTGTATTTTAATATTTCATTTAAGGTATGAATATATTTTAATTCACATTTTTTAAAAGGCAAATCTTCACAATAAAAATTAAGATTTTTACAGATTTTTAACATCAGTGATTTTAACTCAAAAACATTCAAGTTGGTATTGCTTTGTTTGTCAATCGTTAATTCTTCATCAAGCACAATAAGCATAAGTTCATCATAATAACCCAAGCTCATTAACTGGTTATTAAAATCAAATATCTCATCACGGCTCATCATCTCTAATTGTAATAAATAAAGACTAATGGCGATATGATATTGATGATTGGATAAATTAAACATATTTAAACCAAAATAATCTGATTATCATACTTGGCAACATGAGTATCAGCAGTAACCAAAATAAACCCTTCTAATTTGGCAGTTGCTATCAATAGGCGGTCAAAAGGGTCTTTGTGAATGTTTGGCAAATCTTGCACAAAAGGCACATGATGACCTAAAATGGGCATTTCTAAATAGCCTGCGTCTAATAATATCCGCCTTAGTATGGTAGGATTAAACGTAAAATCGGGCTTGCCACGTCCCACTTTAATGGCAATCTCCCAAATACTTGCTACGCTAAATAACAAATCATTGTCGTCATCATTGATGATTTGCCGTACTTTTTGGCTTAATTTGGGATTGTCTTCTACCGCCCATAATAAAATATGCGTGTCTAATAAATATTTCACGGCACAAGCTCATCATCAAATAAATCATCAATGGGTTTGTCTAGCCATTCATAAACCTGCTTGTCAATCGGCATTAGCCCAATCCGTTTTTTAGGTTTGACAGATTGGGTTTGGGTGGCGATGGTTTGTACAGGCAGGGAATTATCCTGCGTGCGATTGACAAGCATAATAAGTTCATTAAAGGTTAATGTGGTCATGATACCCCCTTTTTTGTTATGGGATTTATACTTTATCACCATTTGCCAAAATCCCTGCTTTCTCATGTAAGGCTTTGACATAATCCACTTCATTTTTTGCCCCCAAGACCACAGGGATACGCTGATGAATGTGCGTGGGCGTGATGTCCATGATACGCTGTACGCCGTCTGTGCTTGCCCCACCTGCTTGCTCAATAACAAAACTCATGGGATTGGCTTCATACATCAGACGAAGTTTGCCCGCTTTTCCTGCGATTTTGGTGTCAAAGGGATACATAAACACCCCGCCACGAATCAAAATACGGTGTACGTCCGCAATCATCGCCGCCACCCACCGCATATTATAGTCTTTGGCTCGTACGCCTGTATCGCCTTGGGTCAGCTCTTCAATATAAGTCGCAATGGGCGGTAGCCAATAACGGCGGTTGGACGCATTGATGGCGTATTCGGCAGTATCATGACTGATACGCACGTCATCATTGATAAGAATATAAGTCTGGCTCATCGGGTCAAAGCTAAACATGGCAACGCCTGCCCCAAAGGTAACCGCCAGCATGGTGGACGTGCCATAGATAAAATAGCCCGCTCCAAGCTGGTTCTCGCCTTTTTGTAAAAAGTCGCTCTCACACGCCTTTTGACCTTGATTGTGATAAGGCAAAATAGAAAAAATCGTCCCCACCGTCATATTGATGTCAATGTTAGATGAGCCGTCCAATGGGTCAAAGGTAACCAGTAGTGTGCCGTCATCATTGGCAGGGCTAATCTCATCAAGCTCTTCTGAGGCAACCCCTGCACAGTTGGGATTATGGATTAGGGCGTTTAGAAGTAGGTCGTTGGAAATCACGTCCAGCTTTTTTTGGGCTTCGCCTTGCACATTTTGACCGCCTGCTTCGCCATGAATGCCTGCCAACGCCCCTTTGTCAAGCAGATGACTAATCGCCACGCTGGCGGTGGCAAGCGTGGTCATGGTGCTGGCAAGCTGTGGCGTGGTGTGGGATTCTAGGTATTGGGCGAGCGTGGTTTGTGCGGTCATGGCAAATCCTTAAAGTCATAAATGCCCTTATTTTATCATGAAATGGGCAAGATGTCAGAGATATTTTATTTTTTGATGATGGGATAGATTTAGAAAATACCGAGAGTAAAAAATGAATGATGAGCAAATAATTCATCCATAAAATCATTGTTTTATAGACGTGCTATAATGGGTTACTTTGTCAGCCTATGGGGGTTTTGATGGAATTAACCAAATTTATTGATGAATTATTTGACGTCAATCGGATAAATAGAGCAAATATCATTAAAATTTTTCATGTGTTTTTTATCATCTCTTTTATTTTGTGTTTTTTAATCGCTTATCTTTTTGGTGTTTTTGTTGGGGTTGGTTTTATTTGTTTTATTTTTCTAATGGAATGCTTTTTTAGGGCGTGCCTGCCTTTTGTATTTGCAATGAAAAATGCCTGTTTAAAAAAGAAGGGGGAATCGCACGTTTTTCAAGGAAAAAAATAAAGGCTGTGAGTTTTCTATCAGACAAGTTTTTATTATGAAAAACAATCCGACAACTTAATTTTAAAATTAAGTTAAAATCTTAAAAATTTACACGATTAAGTGGTCGGATAGCCATTTTTATGCAAAAATTGATGAAAGTGTTGGATTTTCATTTCTTTATAAAAATGTTATCAATGGCAGGCACGCCCTACGGAAACCGTGGCACTTTTTCATTTTGTAGAGTGTATATTCCATAATAGCCCATTTGATGACAGGCTAACAGCTTTTTAAAAACGTGTGATTTTCCTATTTTTGAAAATACAAAAAGGGCAGGCTTGATGGATAAAGTCATCACGCCTGCCCATAAGGCTTTGATAGATGCCCCATTCTCGACTTTATATCAGTGATTGATTCATCAAGGGAAAATTACAATTTGCCCCTACAACTCCAAAAATAGTTATTAAACAATCAACGAGTTGCCATTTTAAGTTGAGAATGAAGTCATTGATGTTAATTAATACTCAAACATCGCACTGATAGATTCTTCGTTGTTGATACGACGCAGGCTCTCAGCAATCATTGATGCGATGGTCACTTGACGGATTTTTGAGCAGGCTTTGGCTTCATCGGTCAAAGGAATGGTGTCAGTAACCACAATCTCATCTAGGGCGGAGTTTGTGATGTTGTCTAGTGCCTTGCCCGAGAGTACAGGGTGCGTGATGTAGCCGACCACACGTTTTGCCCCTTTGTCTTTTAGGGCTTGGGCGGCTTTGCACAGTGTGCCTGCGGTATCCACGATGTCATCGACGATGATGCAGTCACGTCCTGATACGTCGCCGATGATGTGCATGACTTCGGATTCATTGGCTTTGGCACGGCGTTTGTCGATGATGGCAAGGTCAACATCGCCCAGTGATTTGGCGACGGCTCTGGCTCGCACCACGCCACCGACATCAGGGGAGACGACCATGATGTTCTCATAATTTTTTTGTTTTAGGTCGCTAAGTAGCACGGGCGTGGCGTATAGGTTGTCCACGGGTACGTCAAAGAAACCTTGGATTTGGTCAGCGTGTAAATCCACCACCATCACACGGTCAATGCCAGCGATGGACAGCATGTCCGCCACCACACGAGCCGAGATAGGCACACGAGCCGAACGGGGGCGACGGTCTTGGCGAGCATAGCCAAAATAAGGAATCACGGCAGTGATACGTCCTGCACTAGAACGGCGAAGAGCGTCCGCCAGTAGCACCACTTCCATTAGATGGTCGTTGGTCGGGGCACAGGTTGGTTGGAGGATAAAAACGTCTTTACCACGCACGTTCTCTTTAATCTCAACGGCAATCTCGCCATCAGAGAAGCGGGTAATGTCAGACTTACTTAGGGGGATGTGAAGATGGTTGGCGACGGTTTGGGCAAGTTCAGGATTGGCACTTCCTGAAAAGACGGCCATATATGACATGAAAAAATCCTATGGTTGGGACAGTGGGGTTAGCAAGATTATTTTACCATTTTTTGCCATCATTGCAAAGACTCAAACACGGTAAAATACCACTGCACAAACAACAAACGTAAAAAAACCAGTCTTTCAACTGGCTTTTTTACTCTTCTCAACCAAAAGAAGATGGCAGAGGCGGCTGGACTCGAACCAACGGATGTCAGGATCAAAACCTGATGCCTTACCAACTTGGCGACGCCCCTATAAAGGTGATAAATTTTTTAAAAATTTACAAAAAATGGCAGAGGCGGCTGGACTCGAACCAACGGATGTCAGGATCAAAACCTGATGCCTTACCAACTTGGCGACGCCCCTATATAGGCGGACAATTATACCGAAAAATTAAAATTATGCAAGGGCTAATTTTTAAAATTTTAAAATAAATTGCTAAGCACTTGAAATTTATTGATTTAAAATGGTGGCTTATTGATTGCCCCATAATTATTTTTTTGGGTTGTAGGGGCGAATTGCAATTCGCCCTTGATGAATTAATTATTTATGTAAAGTTGAGAATGGGGTTTATTTTATAAAAATGTTATCAATGGTAGGCACGCCCTAATACAGCCCCCGAGCAAATAGTGCGGGACAGGGGGCGTTGTCTATCAAGCGGTTGATGGCGGTGTCGTTTAACTCATAGGGAAGGGGCAAAAACACCGCCGAGCCTGTGCCACTCATGCGTGCCTTGGTGCCAATCTCATGCTCTAAGTCACACAGATAGCCAAAGGCATGGGCGACTTTGGCAGAGCGTGCCAGTACCAGCGGGGTAAAGACGTTGGTAAACAAGGCATTATCGCCAAAGAAGTTGGCACCCGATAGGGCGTGATGGCTGTACACAGGACAGTCTCGTTTGAGCTCATCACAGCCAAACAGCGTGGCGGTGCTGACATGTTCATCAGGCAATAGCACCAGATAGCCACAGTCGGGTAAGTCAATGGCGGTCAGTATCTCGCCAATGCCTGTGGCGATGGCGGAGGTTTTGTGAAAATGGGCAAAAATAAAAAATGGCACGTCCGCCCCAAGGCTCGCCCCAATCTTGATAAGCTCATCGGCAGAGAGCCGAAGTCCCCACAGCTCGTTGATGGCGATGAGCGTGGTCGCACAGTTGGACGAACCCCCGCCCAGTCCTGCCCCTGTGGGGATGTGCTTTTCTAGGATGATTTGGACGGATGAGGCATAAGCAGGATAACGCTTGGCTAGGGTCTCGACCGCCTTGACGATAAGGTTGTCATTGATGTCGTCGGTCAGCTCATCTGCCCCTATCAAGGTCACAAGCTTCTGACTTGTGGACGTGCGAAAAGAGAGCGTGTCGCCAAAATCGATGGCGGTAAAGACGCTTTGCAGATGATGATAACCGTTGTCCGCCCTGCCAGTGATGTGCAAGAACAAGTTGAGTTTGGCAGGCGAGAATAAAGTAAGCTGGCTCATGATATCAATTCGGATAAACGATGGTCATCACCACACGATGTCCGTCGGTGTGATTGATGACAAGACGGCTTGGGCGTGGGCTGTTTTTGGGGTATTCAAAACTGGCTGTCCAGTCATCATTGGTGCTTTGGGCGAGTCTGCCTTGTTCGTCCTGCTGACTGTCGGTATCGCCTTGGGCGGTTTTGCCGACTATCCAGTGGGGCAGATGACTGATGGGGGCGTGCCAACCTGTGGCTTTTTGGAGTAACTCTTCGGGGCTGTCTGCCTGTATCTCGCCTTGGTCGTTGGTGAGTGTGGCTTGTTGTCCGTCATAGCGGATTTGGGTCGCCCCCATGCCAAACGCCCCTGTTAAGTCAATGGCAAAGCGTTCATCTTCTTGCCCCCAGTTATAAAAAGCACTGCCTGCCTGTTTGCCGTTGGCGGTGTTTGTGGTGATACCGATTTTACCAGTGATGGCAAAGCGTAGGACATCATCATGAATCTGTTCGCTGATGGCAGGGGTGGTCTTGGGCAGGGTTTGACAAGCGGTGAGCGAGCCTGTGGCGACTAGGGCAAGGATAAGGGGGTGGATAAATTTCATGGGTGTCCTGATGATTAAATGGTAAATAATGATGAGTAAGGAATTAATGAAGAATGATGGTTAAAAAGATTTTTTAAAGTTGTTTAACAGTTGTTTACAGGTTGTTTAAATAAGACATTGCCAAATAAAAATACATGTTAAAATTTGGATATATGGGGTGAATTATTTGTCCAAAAATTAATTTTACATGGAGTAAATTGCAAGTTGCCCTTACAAGTCAATTAACAATCTCAAAAATCATTTCCCAAACTCTAATACTCCTGCACTTCCTGTCCTGTCCGATTTTGCCCAAAGGCAAAGCGGTTTTGTAGGTCAGCAAGCAGGCGATTGACCTTATCGGACTCGCCAAGCCCTTGGTAGGCACGCAGTAGGGTAATGCCTGCGTTTAGGTCGGGGGCGACTTCATAGGGCATTTCTAGGTAGTCCAGCACCGCCCGATAGTTGCCCTGTGATAGGGCGTGATTGCCAAGCACGATAAGAGCTTCAAGCTGTAACTGTGGGTCGTAATTGGGGTCGTCCGAGCTGATTTGGGCAAGGCTCATCGCCCCTTCGAGTGCCGATAGGTCGTTGGGGTTTTGGCTTAGGCGAAGTTTGATGTCGGCTAGGCGATACGCAGGGTTCATGCGGTCAAGCTCCAAGAGCTTATCGATGGCAAAGCGTTTGTCATCATCGCTAAGCTCATTTTGCAAAAGCTGAAAACTGGCAAAGAGCAGTCGGTCATCATCGGGATATTCACGATTGGCGACGGTGAGCAGGTTTTGGGCTTCGGTCTTTTTGTCTTGGCGTAGCAAAATCTCGGCATGGAGCAGATAGCTGTCAATGGCATAAATCTCAAAGTCATCACGCAGTCGCACCAAAGTGGCAATCGCTTTGTCCACGTCATCTTTGGCAAGATAGTAGCCGACCACTTTGGTACGAGCGTCCAGCACATGCTCGTAGTCTTTGACCTTTTCATAATGCTCTTTGGCAAGGGTAAGGCTGCCTGAGCGTTCGTAGCTGATGGCAAGGTAGTAATTGGCACGGCTATTAAAGGCAGGCACGTCAAGTAAGGGGGTCAAGACCGTACGGGCGTTTTCATATTTGCCGATGTCTAGCCCGACCAAAGCGGTCAGCAGGGCGACGTCAGGGTCTTTGGTTTGACGGTTTGCCACTTGCAGTAAATCCCACGCCCGTCCAAGCTGACCCATGTCTATCTCATGGCGAATCTCGTACAGGTGTAGCTCTTTGATGGTGGGCAACTCCTTGACTTTTTGGCGGATAAATGCCCACATGGCGGACTCTTGACCGCTTTCTTTTAGGATGTCTATTTTTAGGGTGATAAAGGCAAGGTTGTCAGGCTCATCCTTTAAGGCTCTATTAACATGAACCAAGGCAGGGGCGTAGTCTTGTAGGCGTAGTAAAAGACCTGCTCGCAGTACTGACAGCGATGGGTTATCGTCTTCCATGCTTTGCAAGGCGGTAAAAAGCTGTCGCTGTTCGTCAGGGTTTTGTGGAAAAATCCCCGTCAAAATCCCCGTCAAATCCGCCTTTTCATCATAATCCAAAATCATCGCCAACATGGTGTTTGCTTCATGGTAGTCGCCTGCTTTTAGGGCAAGATGGGCGACATAGAACCATGCAGGGATGTGTTCAGGGTTTTGTCGTTGCCACGCCCGAGCAAAGGCAAGCGATTGTTTGGGGGTTTCGTACTCAATGGACAACGCCAACGCACGCTCAAAGACGGCTGTGGCATTGGCGGTAAAGCTCTCAGCTTTATAAATGGTCAAAGATTCACCAATCTGCCCCCTGTCCACGCCAAACTCAGCCGACAGCAGGGCGTATAAATCAGGATAGCCAAGCATGGGCGTGCTGTCATGGGTGTTTAGGGTGTCATCAAAGATGATGTCGGGGATGTCTGCGGTGTCGGCATTGGGTGGATAATTATCAGTGCCGTCATCGATGTACTCGCCATGCTCGCCCAGGTCAGGCTCGCCATGCTCATCGGGTGTAGATGGGGTGACAGGTACAAAGGCAGGCTCTGTCGTCTGTGGCGTGTCTTCATCGCTGTCTTGGGGCGGGATGTCGTTGCCAAGACTGCTGTCATCATCATAAAAGGGCAGTAGGATTTTTAGCAATGAGTCAAAAACCCCTGCCTGTGCCGTGGACATGGTTTTCTCGGCAAGGGGCAGAAGTGCCAACACGCACAGCACTAAAATGACGCGTTTTTTATAAGTGGGCTTAGTTCTCTGATGAGACCGCTCAATATTTGGCGTTGCACTCATGATAAAAATCGATGGATAAAGTGCCTTATTATAAGATGAAATGCCAAACAGTTGCAATGTTTTGAAACAATTTTAATGTAAAAATTACCAAAAAAATTGGCATATACCCAATAAACTTTAAAATTACTACAAACGCAATGATGTTTGGATGTAGGGACGTGCTGTGTACGCCCTGCACGGTAATGTCATCAAGGGTGTGCTCAGCACACCCCTACAAACCCGTGGTAAATATCAAGTTGGTTGAGTGTAAATCAAATGTATTGTGGCAATAGAATAAATCTGTACAATAATTCGTCAATTTTATATACAGGCAAAAAAAGACCCACTGAAGGAGGGGCAGTGGGTTGAGGAAAGGTTACGATGATTATTATTGTTATGTTATTCTAAATAGGGATGGGGTGGATTTTTTCAAGGATAAAAGGAGAAAAAAATGATAATTTTTAAAAAACTCATCATGTCCTAGCCTAGGATTGTTTGCGGTTAGGTTTTGAGGGGTGGGGTGTATTTTAGCATGGGTAAATGCCCATTTAAAACGATTGATTTTGTCAAAGTGTGTGTTTTGATTGAAAAGTTTCATAAAAACCCCCATTTTTTGTGTGTTTTTGACAAATGGTGTTATAATAATCCGTTTCATCATCTGTCTGTTTTATTTTATCTACCAAATATAGCCTGTCATGAAATTAGCCGTCATCGGAGTCAATCACAAAACCGCCCCTGTCGCCCTGCGAGAGCGGTTGTCGTTCGGCTCGGATTTGCCACAGGCGATTACTGACATTCGCCGTCTTGATGAGTCGGTTTCGGGGGCGGTCATCGTCTCTACTTGTAACCGCAGTGAGATTTATGTGGGGTTTGACGATGAGTGGCAAGCGGTCGCTGACGATGATGACGTGAGCGTGCAGGCGGGGCGGGTGCGGTCGTGGCTTGCCGAGTTCAAGGGCGTGGCACTAGATGACATTTCGCCTTTTTTGTACATTTATGAGAATAACCGTGCGTTGAACCACTGGCTTCGTGTGGCGTCAGGGCTAGACTCGATGATACTGGGCGAGCCACAGATTCTGGGACAAATCAGACAAGCAGTGTCACAGTCGCAGGCAGTGAGTGGAGTGGGCAGTGATTTTCATTGGCTCACTCAGCAGATTTTTGCGTCAGCACGCAGTGTCCGCCGTGATAGTAAGGTCGGACAGCAGGCGGTCACGTTAGGGTTTGCGACCGCCAAACTGGTCACGCAGATATTTGACAAGCCGGAGAATACCACGCTACTCATGGTGGCGGCAGGCGAGATGAACCGCCTTGTCGCTCATAACGTGGCAAGCCTTGGCATGAAAAACATCATCATCGCCAATCGCAGTCCACAGCGTGCCGAACTGCTCAAAGATGAGCTGGTGCAAATGGCACAAAATGCAGGGCGGTCGGTGCATGTTGAGTGCGTGGGGCTAGATAGTCTCGGGCAGGTGCTAAGCCGTGCCGATGTGGTGAGCAGTTGTAGCGGTAGCATGGATACGCTGATTAGTACGGAGATGGTCAAGCACGCCCAAAAGGTGCGTCGTCATCGCCCGTTGTTACTGGTGGATTTGGCGGTGCCACGAGACATCGACCCTGCGGTGGGTGGATTTGATGATGTCTATCTGTATTCGGTGGATGACTTACAGCATGTCATCGCAGGTAACCTAGAAGAGCGAAAACAAGCAGCGGTAGAAGCGGAGCTGATGGTCAGTCAGCTGACCCTAAGTATTGAGAGTCAAATGCAACTGCTTTCCGCCAGACGTTATATCGCTGATTATCGCATGATGGCGGACGAGCATAAAAGCAGACTGCTGTCACATGCCAAACACCGTCTGGCACAGGGTGATGACATGATGACGGTGTTAGATGAGTTCGCTCATCGCCTGACCAATACGCTCACGCACTCGCCGTCACGACTCATTCGCACCGTTGCCACGCACCAAGATTCACAGCTTTTGGAAGTGGTGGGAGTGGGATTGATGGATTATCGTGATAGGCAGGTCTGACTGTTTTGCTCAAAATCACCTTTGCTTAAAACTGCCTTTATTCAAAATCCCCCAAATTCATCTTTAATGCATCAAAACACACACCCATATCAAAGCCTCGATACTGCAAAAATCGCAGTTGGCGGGCTTTTTCTTTTGGGTCTTTTGGGATATTGTCGCCATATTTTTTACAGCGAGCTTCTACGGCAAGTTTGAGCCAGTCTATCTCATCGTCCTTGTCATTGCCCTTGTTATCATTGTCCAAAATCGTGCCGTCCGCCACGCTGTCCACATCGCTCATGACAATCAGCTCGTCCACACCGCCAAACGCCTTAACATCAAGCCCTGCTTTTTTTAGGCTATCTGTCAGATACCGCACGCCACGCCCTTTGCGTACCGCTTCACGCACGAGCGTGGTCGCACAGCGTGTGTCGGACTGATAGCCTTTTTCGGCAAATTCATCAAGCAAGTCATCTACCGCCTGTGGGTCGCAGTCTTTGGCGATGAGTTTGGTTTTTAGCTCATGGCGGGAAAGCTCTTTTTTGGACAAATAATAAAACGCAAGCCAACGCAAATAGCGAGTTTCTTTGTCGGGAAGTTGTAATTTTTCAATTTCAACTTGGCTTAATAATTTTAAAGAATTATCATCAAGCACCGTTTGACTGTCGTCTTTTAATAATAAATCCACCGCAGACGGCTGATTATCGCTTTTTTGGGATTTGCGTTTGCGTGGGGGTGTTGGTGTGTCGGTTTGGGAGTTGGGATTTTGGGTGTTCTTAACTGATTTTTTAAAGGAGTGTTTGACGGTGTTGGTTAAATTTTTTGGTTTATCGGACAAAAAATTGTCATCGGATTGTTGGCGTGTATCGTTGTTTTTATCGTTCGCTTTATCGCTGTTATTATTATTCTTTTTATCAAAAGTTTTAGCAGACACAGGTTGTCCCATGTCTGCTAAAATGTCATCTAAGGTTTGTATTTTTATGGGTTTGACCATAAAATTAGTTGTCCATGCCTTCTACATATTCAGGCACTTCGCCGTCATCATCGCTGGGGGCGACTGGCACGACATTGGCAAGTTTTAGCTCACGGATTTTGGCTTCAATCTCTTGGGCGATTGCAGGATTTTCCGCCAAAAATTGACAGGCATTGGCTTTGCCTTGACCGATTTTTGAGCCTTCATAGCTGTACCACGCCCCTGACTTGCCCACAATGTCAAGGCTTGCCCCGATATCTACAATCTCGCCCAAGCGGTTAATACCTTCGCCATACATAATGTCAAATTCGGTTTGGCGGAACGGGGGAGCCATTTTGTTTTTGATGACCTTGACACGGGTTTCAGAGCCGATGATTTCTTCTTTGTCCTTGACCGAACCGATACGGCGAATGTCTAGGCGGACAGACGCATAGAACTTCAAGGCGTTACCGCCTGTTGTCGTCTCAGGCGAGCCGAACATGACGCCGATTTTCATGCGGATTTGGTTGATAAAAATCACCATACAGTTAGAGCGTTTGGCGTTACCTGTGATTTTACGCAAGGCTTGGCTCATTAGACGTGCTTGCAGACCCATGTGGCTGTCGCCCATTTCGCCTTCAATCTCGGCTTTTGGGGTCAAGGCGGCAACAGAGTCCACCACAATCAAATCCACCGCCCCAGAACGCACCAGCATATCCACGATTTCAAGGGCTTGCTCGCCGTTGTCGGGTTGGGATACCATAAGTTCGTTCAAATTTACGCCCAATTTTTTGGCATAAATGGGGTCTAGGGCGTGTTCTGCGTCAATGAACGCACATTTTCCGCCTTGCTTTTGGCATTCGGCAATCGCTTGTAGGGTGAGCGTGGTTTTGCCCGAGCTTTCAGGCCCGAAAATCTCAATGATACGCCCCTTTGGTAAACCGCCAATCCCCAGAGCAATGTCCAGCCCGAGCGAGCCTGTGGAAATCGTCTCTACATCTACCTTGATAGACTCATCGCCCAGATTCATAATGGTGTTTTTGCCGAACGCCTTTTCAATCTGAGCCAATGCCATTTGCAACGCTTTTTCTTTATTGCCTTCAATGCTTTCGTCTTTTTCTTTGGGTGCTTTTGCCATAAGAATTACCTTTTTTCAACTAAAATTAACGTGATAAAATAACTAAATTTACTTAAAACTACGACCGAAATCGTGCTTATTTTAGCACTTTTTTGGGCAAAATGGCGGTAATTTTTGCGTTGTTACAATAAATAATTGTTAAGTTAAATTAGGGCGTGTTGAACATTGATAACATTCTTATAAAATAAGATGAAAGTTTAACAATTTCAATCAATTTTTGCATGAAAAATGGCTAAATCTTGTTTTTCATCGTCAAAAACTTGTCTGATAGAATAACTATCAGCCTACGTTTTTTCCTTGAAAAACGTGCGATTTTTCTCATTTTTCATTGCAAATACCAAAGTTCAACACGCCCTAAATAATTTATTAAAAATTACTGCTAAATCTGTTCATCTCGTTTAAATACCCATTCATCATCACTGCTTGCTTTTTCGTCAAAATAATAACCGTCCATATCAAAGTTTTTTAGCTCATCGGGGTTTGTGATTTGATTTTTTGCACAAAAATTCATCATCATGCCACGGGCTTTTTTGGCATAGAAACTCACGATTTTATATTGTCCGTTTTTTTGGTCTAAAAATTTGGGCGTGATAATGTCCGCCTTGATTTTGGCGGTATTGACCGCTTTAAAGTATTCATTGGACGCTAGATTTATCAATACATCAGAACCACTATTTTTGATATTGTCATTTATCACATTGGTAATCTCATCGCCCCAATAGCCGTATAAATCATCGGCATGGGGTGTTTTTAATTTCGTACCCATTTCCAACCGATAAGGTAGCATATTATCTAACGGCTTTAAAATGCCATATAACCCTGATAAAATCCCCAAATGCTGATTTAAATATAAAATCTCATCGGTATTTAATGAATAAGCATCAAGCCCTGTATAAACATCGCCGTCAAACAAATAAATTGCAGGCTTTTTATTATCATCAAAAGGATAAGTCCAATTTTGGTTACGGACGACATTTAATTCGGCGATTTTTGCAGATACGCCCATAAGCTCTTGTAAGTCTATCACGTCTTTATTTTTTAGGGTTTTCATTAACTCTATGGCGTGATTGATAAGTATGGGCTCGCTTAAATGGTTGTCTACATTAAAGGGAATGGCAGTTTTTTCATCTAGGTTCTTGGCAGGGGATATTAAACAATACATGATATTTTCCAATGATTAAGATAATTTAAAAGATAAAAAGATTATAAAATAACTGGTGTGATTTTTCAATTTAAAAATATTGATTTGACGGTTTAAATTTGTTATATTAAATCCTTATTTCAACCATTAAAAGGAATTTTTCATGACCGACACGATTTTGGCACGCCTAGCCCCAACCGCTCACGGCAAACACATCGGTATCATCACGCTCAACAACCCCAAAGCCCTAAACGCCCAAAACCTAGACATGGTCAAAGCCACACGCACGCACCTAGATACATGGGCGAATGATGACAGTGTGGCGGTCGTGGTGCTACACGGCACAGGCGACAAGGGGTTGTGTGCAGGGGGCGACATCAAGGCACTCTATGGCGGGGCGAGTGGGGCGACCGCCCACGACTTTTTCACGCACGAATACGGACTCATGCACGCCATGCACACCTATCCCAAGCCTATCATGGCGTGGGGGCATGGTATCGTCATGGGTGGCGGTATGGGGCTGTTTGGCGGGTCAAGCCATAAAGTCGTTACGTCCGCCACACTCATGGCAATGCCCGAAGTCTCTATCGGGCTGTTTCCTGATGCTGGTGCGTCCTACTTTTTAAATCATCTGGCAGGTAAGGTTGGGCTATTTTTGGGGCTAACGGGAGCAAGATTTACAGGGGCGGACGCTCATGCGTTTGGCGTGGCGGATTTTGCAATCAGTCATGATAGATTTGATGACGTGCTAAGTCGTATTTGTCAAATTGATTTTAAGGACAATCAAACCAATCATCATTTATTATCCGCCTGTTTAAATGACTCTCATGATACATCCATATTGGGTGAGAGTGAATTGTCAAAGGCATTTGATGAGATTAATCATCTGATGAATGTAGGTGATTTGATGGATATTGATAAAGCCCTAATGGCTTATGATGGCGATAATGACTTTATCAAATCCTCCATAGACATTTATAAAAATGGCTCGGACACCACAAAAGCCATTACCTTTAAAATTTATCATGATTTAAAAACGACCAAAAAAGATTTTTCTTTAAAACAAATATTTGATTTGGAAACGGTCGTGGCGACACATTGTGTCAATCACGGCGATTTTAAAGAAGGGGTGCGGGCATTACTTATTGATAAAGACAAAAGCCCCAAATGGCGACATACGCTTGCCGATATGCCCGTAGGGTATATTGATGAGTTTTTTGGGGAGTTTTCGTAATCACATTGACAAAAATAAAATCCGCTTTATGAAAAAGCGGATTTTTACTGGTTGCCTTGTTTGTTTGACCTGTTTTTGAATAATAATAAAAGTTTTTAGATGGGTGCAGGGTCTTTAAACTGCGATAAAAATTCATCTATTTCTTCTTGAATTAAAAGAACATTGACCTCTACAATAATACCAAATTTAGATAAGCCTGATAGGAGTTTTTTCATGTTTTGAAATTTACCATTTTTCATTTTTTGGTAATTGCTAATTTCCTTATTGGAAATAGGATTGTTTCCAGAATTTTTAATAACATCCTGCATGGTTCCAAAAACTGGATTTTCTTCACGACTTTTTTCTGTGTTAATAACATTCTTTTCAGGATTGCATACAATAGTAAACTGGATTTGCATTCTATTTATGGTTTTTTCATTTTGAGAATAAAGCCCAAAAACAGATAGACCATCATAAAATTTATTTAGGCAGTCTCTAATTTCTATGTTGGATGATTTTTGATTTTTAAACTCAACAAAATGTATTATATCTTCCTTTATTGTCAATCCATCAGGAGAGCGAGTTACATTTCCCACTCTTTTGGCTAAAGCATCAAAATTAATCATTTCAATTTTTGACTTTAAAAAACCATCTTTCTTGGCTTTTTTCTCATTGTCTGTAGCTGACAGTACTGTTATGGGGCTTAATAAAGAATTGAAATTTGATTGAATATAATTAAAGCTTTCTATTGGCATCAATACATTCCTTCTAATGCATAAGCAAATCTCTTTACAATACTGCCCATTACATTATCTGTTTCATCCGAAAAGTAGCTACCATTTTCATCTTTTTCAGCCAAATAAAAATTTCTTTTGATTGCATTTTTGCTTTTGGAAAAATGATGTAGGGCTGATACCATATAAGGGCTATGCGTTACAACCAAGACCTTAATGCCGTGTTCTACCAATAAACAAATAATTTCTGCATATTTGTTTTGCCATTCGGGGTGTAAATTGATTTCAGGTTCATCCAAAATCAAAATATCATTTGGATTTAGAATGCTATTTTTAATTAAAATATCAATAATGCCCAAAGATTTAATGCCTGATGCAATATCCATTGATGGGATGGATTTGCCATTTCTGCTTAGATAAAAATCATTATTTCCGCTATCATAAGCAAAATCACCTTGGATGGAATCATAAATCATCTCATGAATATCATGAAATTTATCACCTAATATGTTATCGGAGTTAAACAATTTTCTTGTTAAATCTTTAGTGTGCAATGGGACAGTTTCCCGAAATCTACCCATATTCTGTTCGGGTAATTTGACACCAGCACTCATAATTAATTTAAAAAATTGTACAATGGCAGGTGTTTCAATATAGGTGATTTCTCCAAAATGGAAATTCTCTAAATTAGCTAATTCATTTTTAATTTTGGATTTTTTATTAAACTTAATCATTATTTCATCAGAATTATCTATCAAATGAACTTTTGAATCATCTGTAATCAAAGTTTGAAACTCAGAGAAAAAAGCACGTTCTAAGGCAATTCTTTTCTTGTCATTAGAATTGACCTCTTGTATTAATAAAGATTCAGTATCTTTAATGTAATTGGATATTCTGCCATAAGTGTCTAATGTAATATTTTTTTGACTAAGCAATTGTTTTAATAAATCAATAATTGGCGAAAAATCATTGTCTTTCATTCTTCCTGAGCGGATTTGATTTGCCAAGAAAAGACTGCTTATGGGGACATGCCTGTAAATTAGTTCTCTTTGCTCATCATCTAATGCTTTTAAATCAATCTCTTGACCAATTAATCGATGAATTTGTCTAAAGCGAGTTGCAATTTCATAATAAATTTCTTCTTGGAAATCCTCTTCGTAACCAATAATGCCCTTGATCAGAGCAAACAAAGACTTACCGATAGTACTTTTGCCTGTATCATTCTCACCGCAGATTACAGTCAGTCCCTTAATGTCTATCTCAGCTTCTCTAACAATGCCAATATTTTGAATGTTAAGTTTCATAAGTCTGCTCTGGTTTTTAATTTGTTGCTAATTTGTCTATTCTAAATCTTTTATGTCAGATGTCAAGGTTTTCATTGTTAATTAAAATGTAAGGATTGTTGGAAAGGTGGTCTATGTTTAGTTTGGTATAAAGCTAAAAAATTAGAATTTTACCACGTAAAACGTTTGTCCTGAGTCGCCTACGAGCTGGAAAGCCATCATGATTCGACAGGTTGGCCACAAACAGTTTTCTTTATGCATACTTTTTGAAACAAGCACAAAAAACCACTCTATCCAGAGTGGCTTTTATCTTTAAAATCAACCAAAACCGCTTACGTCTTTGGTGGCAAACAGCTCGCCAAATGTTTGGCGGGGTCGGTATCATACGCTTTAATGGCGTCTTCTACCGTCATGCCCAACGCCTTGGCAACGCCCATACCGTAATCAGGGTGGCAGGCGTGGCAGTTGCGGATATGACGGTATTTGATGAAGTCCAACGCATCGCCCATTGCTCCTCTCGTATTGTCAAACAGGGCTTGTTTTTGCTCATCAGTCATGAGATTAAACAAGGCTCGTGGCTGGCTAAAATAATCGCTGTCATCTTCACGAAAATCCCACTGCTTGGCATCGCCACTGATTTTTAGGGGTGGCTCAGCCAAATGTGGCTGGTCTTGCCACTGCCCAAAGCTGTTTGGTTCATAGTGCGGACGTCCGCCATAGTTGTCGCCCACTCGCCCTTGACCGTCTCTGTGGTTTGAGTACACAGGGCAACGTGGGGCGTTCACAGGGATTTGGTTGCGGTTTACGCCCAAGCGATAACGCTGTGCATCAGCATAGTTAAACAGGCGAGCTTGGAGCATACGGTCAGGCGACACGCTGATACCGGGTACGAGATTGCTTGGGGCAAAGGCGGATTGCTCCACGTCCAAAAAGAAGTTTTCTGGATTGCGATTTAGCTCAAATTCGCCCACTTCAATGAGCGGAAATTGTTTTTTTGACCAAACTTTGGTCAAGTCAAAGGGGTGAAAATCCACTTCTTCTGCCATTTGCTCAGGCATGATTTGTACGTACATTTTCCATTTTGGGAAATCACCACGTTCAATGGCATCAAACAAATCACGCTGATTGCTCTCACGGTCTTTGGCGATGACCGCTTCGGCCTCGCTATCGGTTAGGTTTTGGATACCTTGCTGAGTGCGAAAATGGAATTTAACCCAAAAACGCTCATTATCAGCATTGATAAAGCTATACGTATGCGAGCCAAAACCGTGCATATGGCGGTAAGACTTAGGAATGCCACGGTCGGACATGACAATGGTAACTTGGTGAAAGGCTTCGGGCAGTAGTGTCCAAAAATCCCAGTTGTTGGTCGCACTACGCATATTGGTTTTGGGGTCTCTTTTGACCGCTTTGTTTAGGTCGGGGAATTTTCTGGGGTCTCTTAAAAAGAACACAGGCGTGTTGTTGCCGACCATGTCCCAGTTGCCTTCTTCGGTGTAAAATTTTAGGGCAAAACCACGAATATCACGTTCAGCGTCCGCCGCCCCACGCTCGCCTGCTACGGTGGTAAAACGGGCGAACATTTCGGTTTTTTTGCCGATTTCGCTAAAAATCTTGGCACGGGTGTATTTGGTGATGTCGTTTGTGACGGTAAATGTCCCAAACGCCCCTGAGCCTTTGGCGTGCATACGGCGTTCTGGAATGACTTCACGGGCAAAGTCGGCAAGTTTTTCGTTGAGCCACAAATCTTGGGCAAGCAAGGGGCCTCTGGCACCTGCGGTCAATGAGTTTTGGTTATCAACAACAGGGGCTCCGTTGCTCATGGTAAGGGGCGTGCCTGAGTAGGGGCATTTTGGGATATCGGTCATGATAAATCCTAGGTTACGGTGTATTTTGATTAAAGGTATGACAAAACAAGTATAACAAAGCAGGGCAAGCTTGTCGGTTAGCGTATGTAAACAATAAAAATGACACTCATTGCCAACTTAGATGACTAGCTTGAACTTTGCTTTGCTTGGTTTGTCAATCTATGGGGTTATTATAGGCAGGATTGATGATTTGGTAAATTATAATAATTTGATGTTTTGATTTGATTTTTTAAATTGAAAAAACTTGATAAATTTTAAATGATGATTGATAAAATTTATTAAAAGGCACAAAAAAGACCGTCATCAAACGGTCTTTTGGTGTTATGGCTTATTTATTCGTCATCATCCCCATAATACTTCACCCCGATTTTAATCGGTTCACGCCCTTGGCTACGGCGAAAATTATTGGTGTCACGGAGCGAATAAGCACAGCCACAGTATTCTTGTTGATAAAAATGCTCACGCTTACTAATCTCAATCATACGGCTACTGCCACCGCCTTTACGCCAGTTAAAATCCCAATAATCAAGACCCTCATAAGGGGCAACGGCACGGTGTCCGCAGTCGTTGATTTGAGCCATGTTTTTCCAGCGGCTGATACCAAGCGAGCTTGTCATCACAGGAAAGCCATGCTCGTGGGCGTATAGGGCGGTGCGTTCAAATCGCATGTCAAAACACATGGTACAGCGTCTGCCACGCTCGGGGTCTTGCTCCATGCCTTTGGCACGAGCGAACCAATTATCCATGTCATAATCGGCGTCAATAAACGGTATGCCGTGCTTTTCGGCAAAAGCGATGTTTTCGTTTTTGCGAATCTCGTACTCTTTTTTGGGGTGAATGTTGGGATTATAAAAATAAATGGTAAACTCAATGCCACTGGCAAGCATCGCCTCCATGACCTCACCCGAGCAAGGGGCACAGCATGAGTGCAGTAGTACCTTTTTGTGTCCGTTTGGCGGGGTCAAAATCTCACGGTCAATCGGCGTTAGGTGCGGATTGGTGGGGTCAGCTTTGGCGATTTGTGGTTTGCCTTTACGTTGATTTTGGTTGGGATTGGGGGTGTGGGTTTGTACGCTCATAATTTAACAATGATAAATAAAAATGGCGATTATTATAGCATTGGTTTAAAATTTTTGCTAAAATTTGTGTAAACTTATCTCTAAAAAAGGTTTTTTATGAAACTCAACTGGCATGACAGCTTAGACATCGCCATCGCCCTTGCCGAAAAGCACCCTGATGTGGACGTGCAGTACATTCGCTTTACCGACTTGCACCGCTATGTGTGCGAGCTTGATGGCTTTGTGGGCGAGCCTGACAAATCCAACGAAGCGATATTAGAAGCCATTCAAATGGCGTGGCTTGATGAATTGGATTGATAATTTAAAAGATAACTTAAAAGATAATTTATGGGTGTATCATACGCCTTTTATCTTTTAAAACTTTATCTACAAATAAAAAGCGGTCATCATCACCGCTTTTTATTTTTATAGTCAATTAACCCCAATTTGTACCAATGTTAAATTTTAAAAAAATTCATTGGTTGTATGGTAATGTGCGTACCACGCACCTTTTAGATGAAAAATCTTATTAATGTGTCATACGCACCTTACTTTCATTGGTGCGTTTTGAAGTTAAATGATTATAAAATCAACCCTTTAACTTATCGCCCACCAATCCTTTGACCGTGTTTAGGATATCGGCAGGCAATACAACCGTCTTAGCATTATCAGATTGTGCCATCTCGTTCATCGCCTTGATGTACTGCTCGCCAAGCAAGTACACAACAGGCATTTCTTTGCCGTCCATCGCCGATGAAATAAGACGAATGGACTCTTCTGAACCTTTGGCAAGCACCACCTGAGCTTCGGCATCACGGCGAGACGCTTCTAATCGTCCGTCCGCCTCCAAGATAGCCGCCTGTTTTTGTCCGTCCGCTCGTGTTACCATGGCTCGGCGTTGGCGTTCGGCAGCCGCTTGCTCTTCCATCGCCAGTTGCATGGTGTGGGACGGCTTGATGTCTTGGATTTCCACCGTTTTTAGGGTAATGCCCCAGTCGGCGATGTCGTCTGATATGGCGTGTTTGAGCTGGGTTTTGATTTGGTCTCGGCTTGATAACGCACTGTCCAAATCCATCTCGCCCACGATAGAACGCAAAGATGTTTGTACCAGATTGCGAATGCCGTATTCATAGTCTTCAATGCCGTACACCGCATATTCTGGCTGAATGATGTTAATATACGCCACCGCATTAGCGATGATGACCACGTTGTCTCGGGTGATGACTTCTTGGCTGGGAATGTCAAGCACGATGTCTTTGGTCGTGATTTTATAGGCGACCGTATCAACAAAGGGAATGATAAAATTCAAACCCGGTTCTAAGGTCTGATGATATTTCCCCAGTCGCTGAACCACCCATTTATAGCCTTGTGGTACGAGCCTGACACCCTTAAAAACGGTAAAGACGACAAACGCCACCAAGACAAATAAAACTTCCATAATAAACCCCTATCTAACAGTTATCTAAAATTATATCAATGAAATACAGGGCAAATGCGATTTACCCCTACCAATCTATCTAATATGATGAATTGGTAATAAACAGCAGTCCAATGGCATTATTTACGCCGAACCACCAACTCATTACCGAGTATCTGCACCACCACGACCCTATCGCCTGCCTGTAACACTTCGCCATCTGCCCCACGGCACAGCCATTCATCAGAGCCGACTTTTGGCACGCTAAACCGCACTTTGCCGAGCCTGTCTGCACTTGGGGCGTGGGTAAGCATGCCTATCTCGCCGATGATGACACTGCCCCCAAGCCCTGCGGTCGTGCGAGTCTTGATGTTGGGCTGAATAAATTTAAACCACGCCACGCACGAGATGACCGACAGCACAAGCCACAAGATGACCCCTACCCCAAAGCCCAAGCCAAACGCCCACGCAAGCACTGCCGTAACAACAGCAGACGCCCCGAACCATAGCAGAAAAAAGGTCGGCACAAACATCTCTAATATCATCAAAATCAGACCAAAAACCAACCAATGCCAAGGCTGTACGTTCATCAGGTGTCCTTATGTGGATTTTTGGTTAATATAAATCATTTATCAAAAATAGTCAATGATTTGACTCCAGACCCTAACCCATTGATAATCATAAAAATACTTGACAAAATATAAAATCGGCGGACAATATTTTGGAAATTGGAAATTGGAAATTGGAAATTGGAAATTGGAAATTGGAAATTGGAA
>ERZ1023440.108-NODE-108-length-26245-cov-400.444635_pt1 | contig 26245 bp, 22 predicted proteins | sample MGYA00380520_ERZ1023440 | MGnify/ENA primary metagenome ERZ1023440 (study PRJEB33173, sample SAMEA4830335) | metagenome | study: EMG produced TPA metagenomics assembly of the PRJEB25223 data set...
TCTAATTTCTGCGATTTATAATTTTGAGCTGGGGTAGTTTGGAAAGAGGTCTGATTTAAAAAAGAGAACACCATGACTGCCCTTGCCACTGATTTTCGTCCGCCCCTTTGGCTAAAAAATCCGCACCTGCAAACCATTTTGCCCCGTTATGTGGTCAAATACACACCCGACTACACCCGTCATCTTATCAAAGACTCCCTAGATGAAAGCCAAGTGGCGTTTGATTACCTGCTCACCGATGACACCAAAGTGGACGGTAAATACCAAAAACCGCTCATCGTGCTGTTTCATGGCATGGAAGGGTCAAGCCAAAGCCACTATGCCAAGTCGCTCGCTCGGGCGGTACATGGGGCGGATTGTCATTTTGTGGTCGCTCATTTTCGCTCATGTGGCGGTGTGGCGGTCTCGGGCAAGGTGTTTTATAACGCAGGCGATACGGCAGAAGTTCATCATAACTTGACCCATTTACAAAACGAATTTGCCCACATCTATGCCGTGGGCGTGTCGCTTGGCGGTAATGCCCTTGCCAAATACATGGGCGAGTACGGCTCGGACGCTATCCCTGCTCGTGCGGTGGTGGTGTCCGCCCCTGTGGATTTGGCGAGCAGTTCGGTGGCGATGGAACGACTGCTTGGACGGCACATTTATACGCCGTATCTACTAAATCCCATTGTCAAAAAAGCCCTAGAAAACCGCCTAACGCCTGATGAATTAAAAGCGTTAAAATCCGCCAAACGCATTGGCGACTTTGACAACGTCTTTACCGCTCCCCGTCATGGCTTTCGCTCAAAAAACGACTACTACCGCCAGTCGTCCGCCTTGCCATATTTGGCGGACATTGTAAAGCCCACGCTCATCATCACCGCCAAAGATGACCCATTTTTGGGCGTAACTGCCGAACGCTCGGACGTGTCGGCGGATGTGGAGCTACTAGATACCACCTATGGCGGGCATATCGGTTTTATGAATTATGATTATCGCACTCGCTCGTTTGATACAGGCTTTATCGGTCGGCAGGTGGTGGGGTTTTTGGGCGTGTCGTCATGATACCCGCCTATCAATGATGTAGGGCGTGCCTACCATTGATAGCATTCTTATAAAATATGGCAAAATTTGACAATTTCAGCCAATTTTTGCATGAAAAATGGCTAAATCTTGTTTTTCATCGTCAAAAACTTGTCTGATAGAACAACAATTAGCCTGCATTTTTTCCTTGAAAAACGTGCGATTTTTCTCATTTTTCATTGCAAATACCAATATTTAACACACCCTAATAAAAACACCCAAACCATTGATGGCTTGGGTGTTTTGGTTTGGAAAAAGTATTTAAAACTCATACCTTAAACTGGCAAAGTACGAGCGACCTGCTTCATTATAACTTTGGCTTATCGTGTTATCACGCAGTCGTTGTTTATCAAAGACGTTGTTTATCCCGATACGTCCGCTGACATGGTCATTAAAATAATAGCCCGTATTGACTGAAAATATGCCATAGCCTTTGACATCTTGGTTGTTTAACAGACCATTGCCGTTTAGGTTTTCGATGTTGCTTTGGGCAAATTGGCGTACCTTTTGGCGACCGTATTGGGTATAGGTGGCATTCACGTCCCACTTGTCATTGATGTCATAACCCACGCTGGTGTTCCATGTATAAGTCGGCACCAGCGACAAGGGGTTGCCCGTTTGCTTGTCTTTGGAATTTATCATGTAAGTTAGGTTGTTATTGATGCGCCAGTCGCCTCTTTGCCACGTCAAGTTACCTTCAATGCCTTCAACGACCGCTTTTGGGGTACTTTCCCATTTTAATAAATTATAGGTATAATCCACGCCCCTTAATGAGACGATGTCACTGCTTAGGCTCGTTGTACCAGCGACGATTTTGTTTTTGTAATCACTGTGAAAATAGGTGGCACTGGCGTTGATGTCGCCATGTTGGTATTGTACGCCAAATTCGGTGTTTATAGATGTTTCGGGTTTTAGGTCGCTATTGCCTTGTAGAACACAGCGATTGTTATCGGCAGTACTTAGATGAATGGGGCAACCCTGCCCACGAGTGTACAACAGATAACCTTCGGCATTTTGATAAAGGTTGGGGGCTTTATAGGCACGAGCCACGCCTGCTTTTAGCGTCCATGCATCAGTCAGGTGGTGAGTTAGATTGATGGCAGGGCTAAAATTACCGCCTGATTTGTTGTGGTGGTCATAGCGGGCAGACAACACCAAATCCGTGTTCTTGGTAACTGCCAAATTGTTTTCGGCATAGGCAGACATAATGCGGGATGTCATGGTGGAGCGGTCGCCTGTTGTGTATTTTTGGGCATCGAGTTCGGTGACAGATACCGTGCCTGTGGCTGTCCCTTCATCGGTATTGGCATTATCAATGAGCTTATCATGGACATATTCCACGCCCAATGTCACGGTCTGTGGCACACCAAGATAAAAAGGCTTGACAATCTCGCCATGCAAGCGTTGGGCAGTCAGCTCGGTGGTCTCAAAACGCAGTGGATTGGCAGCATTCTCAAAAATCACCCCTTCGGGCCCGCCTGACAACCCTTCGTTTAGGCGGGTATTTTTGGTTTGGTCGTGTTGCAGGGTAAGTTTACCATCACCCCAATCATACGCCCCATCATAGGTGAGTGAGTAGCTGTCTCGTCTCATGCGGTTGGTTTGGCTACCGATAAGACTGTTTAGTAGGGCATTGCTTTGGGTTTGACTGTCGGATATGGCGGTGGCATCACGGTTGGAGTTTTGGGTGTCGCCTGCGTACTTATTGCCTTGCTGACCATAAGTGGCGTCAAATGTCAGACTGTGGTCGGGGCTAATTTGGTAAGTCAAACGCAAACCCACATCTTTGTTTTCCACGCCTTCACGCCCTGCTGAGCGGGTCAGATAGGTGCCGTTCGGAGTCGTATAAGGCACCAAAGGGTTAATGTCCACGGCATCCATGTCTGTTTTGTTAAGACCGCCATAGAGCCTAAATCCTAATTTATCAGCAATGATAGCCCCGCTTAGGCTTGCCCCCACACGCCAGCTGTCACCTTCTTTGGAATTTTGGGGTTGATTGATGTAAATTTCTGCGGTGCCTGCCAGCTCATCACTCACAGGTTTGGTGATGATATTGACCACGCCACCCATCGCCCCACTGCCATAACGAGTGGCGGATGGCCCCCTTAGGACTTCTATTTTTTCGATGGCATTGGCGGGTATCCACTGTGAATCACCCCGAGTATCACGTTCACCCTGCCAGCCATAACGCACCGAGTTTCTGGACGTGATGGGCTTGCCATCCACCAGTACCAAGGTGTTCTCAGGTCCCATGCCCCGAATGTCTATTTGGCGGTTGTTGCCACGCTGACCTGTGGCAGAGTTGCCTGTTAGGTTTACCCCTGGCATTTTGCGGACGATGTCAGAGATGTCGCTTTTGACGGGGGTACGGTCTAGGTCGGCTTGATTGATATTGGACACACCGAGCGACTGCTTGACCTGAGCTTCGGCGGTAATGGTTTCATCAGGTAGCACGACATGTGGCTGAGCAAAGTTGGCTTGACTGCTTTGGTCGGCATGACCATCTTTGGCAAAAGCGACAGCACTCATTATCATAACAAGGCATAAGGATAAGGGCTTATGCTTAAAGATAGGGCTTAACTAGGCAGGCATAATCACTCCATACTCTATGATAAAAGTAATTTACAAAACAGCAATAAATCTCTTTCCAAACTAAAAATAAACCCTTATAAGTATTGGGGTTGAGGTTTTTAAAAATCCACAAAAATCAGGGTTTGGAAAGAAGTCTAATATTATAAAATCATCGTATGGCTATGTAAATAGGAATTATTAATAAAATGAGAGTATTTTTTAAATGCTAGTATTTTATTTTTTAAATAATTACGGTTGGGATTTATGACTTGTGTTTTGGGGTGGGTCGGGGTAATATGAATAATTTTTTAAAAATCCACCATGAGACGACTTTTCTTTTTAGCCACGACCATTTTACTCATTGAGCTGTTTACTTACATCGGAGCGAAGGGCATTTTTTGGCTTATCAAACCTTATCTGCCCAATGCCAAAACGGCGGTGTTTGCGGGCATGTTTGTCATCACGCATTTGTTTTTGGTTACGCTGTTTGTGGGCATGTTTCGCTTTGGTATGGGTTATATGGCGGTGTTATGGCTTGGCGTGCTAAGTATCATCATGACCACACTGCTTGTGTTTGCCATAAAGCACATCCCATCTTTTGGTGCCATCATGGGTGGGGTAGATGGTGTGATGGTGCGTGTGTTTGGTGTGGCAAGCTTTCTTGGATTGGTTGGCTTGTCCGTTTATAATGCTTATACGCCTGTGGTGCGACATTTATCCATACAAATTGACAAACCGATGAACCCTGTGAGAGTGGCTGTGGCGAGCGACACCCATTTGGGCTACTTGGTCGGCAGTCGCCAGCTCAATCGTTTGGCGGATATTTTAAGACGTGAAAAAGCGGACATGCTACTCATGCCGGGGGACATCATGGACGATGACACGCACGTTTATCATGGCGAAAAGATGCACACCGCTTTTGACAACCTAGTCGCTTCGGTCAATGGCAATCTCATCGCCAGCCTTGGCAATCATGACCTATACAACGCCAAAGAACGCCACGCCATCGTACAAGCGGTGCGTGATAGTGGAGCGATACTGCTTGATGACACCGCCCAAACGTTTGTCATCAATGGCACGCCGATGACGATTATCGGGCGGTATGATGACCATTATGCCGACCGCTTGCCCACGCACGAGCTGATGCATGGCGTGGATACTCGCCACCCTGTGATACTGCTTGACCACCGACCAAGCCAGATTGACCAAAATACAGAGCTGCCCATTGACCTGCAAGTGTCGGGGCATACCCATAACGGGCAAGTTTTCCCTGCCAATTTTATCGTCAAAGCCATTAACCGCGTGGCATACGGACACGAAAAAATCAACGGCACGCATGTGGTGGTGTCATCAGGCTATGGCTTTTGGGGCGTGCCGTTTCGCTTGGGTTCACAAGCAGAAGTGTGGGTGATTGATATGCGTGGTAAATGAGAGTTTAAAACAAAAAGGGCATGACGCCCTTTTTTAATGATTGCCTTTAAGTGTTAAATGCTAAATCTTACCATGACATTGTTTATACTTTAAGCCACTGCCACAGGGGCAGGGGGCGTTACGGTTGATGTTGGCAGGGATAAAGACATCATCGGTGTTTTGGGTTTCTGCGGTGTCGCCCACATCTGTCATGCTTTGGTTGGTGTCCATGCTGGTATTAGTGTTGGTATTGGCATGACCGTTTGGCATAAGATTTGGCATGGACGGTACGGCACCGCCTAGACTGACCGTGATACGCTGGACATTTTGGGTGGCTCGTGGGCGACTCTCATCGGTGGCAATCCCACCTTCTAACCCCATGTCATTATGCTCAAAATGCAGTCGCATCATCTCGGCTTGACGGCGACGCTCTTCTTCCATTTGGGCAATCTCTTCTGGGGTGGCGATATGCACCCGTGCCAAGTCCTGCACCACGTCTGATTTAATTGCCCCAAGCATGGACTGGAACAAATCAAAAGATTCACGCTTATACTCTTGCTCGGGATTCTTTTGGGCGTAGCTACGCAAATGAATGCCTTTACGCAGCTGATCCATTTGGGTCAAATGCTCTTTCCAGTGGCGGTCAAGGTTGCGGAGCATAAAATCACGCTCCAATCGGGCAGCGTTTTGTTCGCCCATGGACTCACGTTTTTTCTGATAATGAGCAATGGCAAACTCAATAATCTTAGCACGCAAACCCTCTTCATCGAGACGGCGGTCAGCGTCCAGCCAGTCATTAATCGGCATATAATAGCCAAAGGCGTCCTCAATCTCATCTTCTAGCCCGTCAATGTTCCACTGGTCATCGACCGAACCTACTGGCACGAACTGCGTGATAAGGGCGTTATACACCTCATGGTGCATGGCTTTGATAGACTCTTGTAAATCAATCTCTTCTAGCAAATCATCACGCTGTCCATAGATGACCTTACGCTGTTCGTTGGCGACATCATCGTATTTTAGCAGGCTTTTGCGAGCATCAAAATCACGAGCTTCTACCTTGCCCTGTGCATTCTCAATTGAACGAGACACCATTTTATGCTCAATAGCTTCATCCTCTTTTAGCCCCATGGCACGCATCATTGACACCACACGGTCGCCTGCAAAAATCCGCATCAAGTCATCTTCTAGTGATAAGAAAAAGCGAGACTGACCGGGGTCTCCTTGTCGTCCTGCACGTCCACGTAATTGGTTGTCAATACGGCGTGATTCGTGGCGTTCAGAGCCGATGATGTGTAGTCCACCTGCTGCTTTGACCGCCTCGTTACGAGCTTGCCATTGGCTTTGTAACTCGCTCTTTTGGGCATCGGTGAGTGCGTCCAAATCCTCTATCTCTGCCTGCCAGTTACCGCCTAGGATAATATCCGTACCACGACCTGCCATGTTGGTGGCAATGGTTACCGCAGATGGTCTGCCTGCTTGGGCGATGATTTCGGCTTCTCGTTCGTGCTGTTTGGCGTTTAGGACGTTATGTTTAATGCCAGCTTGGTCAAGCAAATACGACAGCTCCTCACTTGCCTCAATGGTTGCCGTACCGACCAGTACAGGGGCTCCTTTGGCGGTGATTTGGCGAATCTCACGGATAATGCCTTGATATTTACCCAATTTGGATAAGAAAATTTGGTCGTTCAAATCCACACGAGCAATCGGACGGTGCGTGGGAATGATGACCACATCAATGTCATAAGTGGACTTAAACTCCGCCGCTTCGGTGTCTGCCGTCCCTGTCATGCCAGAGAGCTTGTCATACAGACGAAAATAGTTTTGGAACGTGGTGGTTGCCATGGTTTGGTTTTCGGCTTGAATCTCCACACCCTCTTTGGCTTCTACCGCTTGATGTAGCCCCTCACTCCACCGTCTACCGGGCATGGTACGCCCCGTGTTTTCGTCCACGATGACGATTTCATTATCATCAGAGATGATATAATGCACGTTTTTGATGAACAGATGATGAGCCCTAATCGCCGCCTGCACATGAGCAAGTAGGGGCAGACGAGCAGGGCTGTACAGGCTTTCTTTTTCGCCAAGCTCGCCCACTTCTATCAAGAATTTCTCAATTTTCTCATAGCCTTTTTCGCTAATCTCAATGGCTCGGTTTTTCTCATCAATCCAAAAATCCTCCGCCACGTTGTTTTTATTATCCTCTTCGTTGTCGGATTTTTTTAGGCGGGGAATGATGTTATTAATCAAGGCATACAGATGAGCCGAATCCTCGGCCTGCCCTGAGATGATGAGCGGTGTCCGAGCCTCGTCAATCAAAATACTGTCAATCTCATCGATGATACAGTAGTTTAAGGGACGCTGTTTTTTCTCATCTTTGCTAAACACCATGTTATCACGCAGATAATCAAAACCGTATTCGTTATTGGTGCCATAAGTGATGTCGGCACGGTAGGCATCAAATTTCTCATGGGGGGGCTGTTGGCTATAAATCACGCCCACCGTCAGCCCCAAGAAGCTAAACAGTCCACGGTTTAGCTCGGCATCACGCCCTGCCAGATAGTCGTTCACCGTTACAACGTGTACGCCCTTGCCACTGATGGCATTTAGGTACATGGCAAGGGTTGCCATTAAGGTCTTACCCTCGCCCGTTTTCATCTCGGCAATCTTACCCTCGTGCAAGGTCATGCCACCGATGAGCTGAACGTCATAGTGTCTCATGCCGTTCACACGTTTGGACGCTTCACGGCACACGGCAAACGCTTCGGGCAAGAGCTTATCAAGGCTCTCGCCATTGGCATGACGGCTTTTAAACTCATCGGTTTTTTGGCGTAGCTCATCATCAGACAGTGCCGAGATTGTGGGTTCAAGGGCGTTAATCTTGTCCACCTGCCTTTGCATACGCTTTAATTCACGTTCGTTTTTGGTGCCGAATACAGCACTGATGGCTTTTGTTAGCATGGTTTTTTCCAAATTGCACAGGGCAAAAATATTTTATAACAGCAATTTTAATTAGCAATACAATCAAATTATATGGTAGTCAATTTTAAAAAATCAACCAATCAGCTCACCAAATGCCTTATCTGCACAAACAAGTGTCCGCTCAATGTCATCATCGGTGTGGGCAATAGACATAAAGGCAGCTTCAAAGGCAGATGGGGCAAGGTATATGCCTTGTTTTAGCATGGCATGAAAAAACTGGTTAAAGCGTTTGGTATCGGCGTGTGCCACATCATCAAAGTTTTTGGGTAACTCTTTGCTAAAAAACAGTCCAAACATACCGCCCACATAACAGCTTGAAAATGCTATGCCGTGTTTGCCCGCCAGTGCTTGCAAGCCGTTTACCAGTTTAGCAGTTTTGGCGGTTAATTCTTCATAAAAATTCGGACGAGTTAATTCATCAAACATCGCCTTACCTGCACGCATGGCTAAGGGGTTGCCAGACAGTGTCCCTGCTTGATAAACACCGCCCAAGGGAGCGATACATTCCATAATCTCACGCTTACCGCCAAACGCCCCCACAGGCAAGCCAGCTCCGATGATTTTACCAAAGGTGCTAAGGTCGGGGGTAATACCAAAATGATGACTTGCCCCTTTTAGTCCCACACGAAAACCTGTCATCACCTCATCAAAAATCAACACCGCCCCGTGCTTGGTGCAAAGCTCACGCAGGGTGTTATGAAATTCTTGGCTTGGGATAACCATGTTCATGTTGCCCGCTATCGGCTCTAAAATCACGCATGCAAATTCATCACCAAATTTGTCAAAGGCAGATTGTAGTGCTTGGGTGTCATTATAAGGTAGAGTAATGGTATGTTTGGCAAAGTCGGCAGGCACGCCCTTGGATGTCGGCTCACCAATATCTAGCATGCCAGAGCCTGCCTTAACAAGCAAGCTGTCTGAATGCCCATGATAGCACCCCTCAAATTTGACAATCTTGTCTCGCCCTGTGTAGCCACGAGCCAGACGAATGGCACTCATGGTAGCTTCTGTGCCTGATGACACCATGCGAATGAGCTCAATGTGTGGCATGATATCGGCAATCAAATCCGCCATGGTCGTCTCAAATGGCGTGGGAGCCCCAAAAGACAAGCCGTCATCACAGGCGAGCTTTACCGCATCGACGACCTTGGGGTGAGCATGACCCAAAATCATCGGCCCCCACGAACCCACATAATCAATGTACTCACGCCCTTGGGTATCATACATATATGCACCCTTGGCACGGCTTATAAAAACAGGCGTACCACCCACCCCTGCAAAGGCACGCACGGGCGAGTTTACACCCCCTGGGATATGGCGTTTGGCTTTTTCAAATAATTGCTCGTTTGTGGTTTTGGGGTCGGCGGTAAGTGTCGTCATGGGAGTTCCTATGTTATCAATAAAAGAGAATGGATAAATCAGCCTATTTTATCATTTTTTGGCGTGGCTGTCTGATTTGATTTTGTTTGATGAGTATTTGGCATGGGATTGGAACCATCCATTAATTCTATCAAAGATAGAAATTTACAAAAATACTGATGAATTTTACACAAAAATGCTATTTTTTATTTAAATTTTTCAAAAAAACCGATATAATAGTACAACAAATAACACAAAAAATATTTATCGTAATATTTAATTACATAAAATTACAATAAATTGAGCAAAAAGCAAACATCAGCACCACGGAGATTTGACATGGTCATGAGCATGAACCCCAATGATTTTGTCAATGAGAAATCAGTTGCCCCCATGAACGACAACAAACACCCAGCCAAGCAAGAGCTTGACACGCTGACCGTCCAAAATATGGACGACAAAGAAGGCAAAGAGCAAGGCTCGCCCCTTGTGGCATTTTTAAAAAAACACCAAACCTTTTTAATACTCCAATGTGTGCTACTCATTTTACTTGGGGTAAGTTTTTTGTTTTGGTGATTTAACGCCAACAAATTTATCCGACCCTGCCCAGTCGCAGGGTTTTTTATAAATCCAGCTCCTGCCTTGATGTAAATTCCCACCGCTCGCCTGTGATAGGGTCGTCAAATACAAGGTGTTTGGCAAGTAATTGTAAGGGACTAGTAAAGTCATCTTTGGGCTTATGACGGACAGATGGATAATACGGGTCATGGCAGATGGGTGTGCCAAGATGGTTTAGATGAACTCTAAGCTGATGAAGTTTGCCGGTCGTGGGGCGAAGTTCGTACTTGGCAAGGTCGCCTTTGACCGCCAAAATATCAATGTGCGTGTGCGTATTGGCAGACTTGTCGGCATTGACACGCATGACATAAAACGGCTCGCCACGTTCCAAATGCAGGCGAATATCTGTCGGCATTGTTAAGTTATGATTAACAGTGGCGATGGCATGATACACTTTGGTGATGGCATGATGAGCAAATAAGGCTTGATACTGATGGCGAGTGGCGACATTTTTACTGACGAGAATGAGCCCTGCCGTCTCTCTGTCTAGCCTGTGAATGGGGGATAAATCAGCGTTGCCCGTATCGGCTTTTAGGCGAGCAAGCAGGGTCTGTTTGACATAACTGCCCGATGGCGTTACCGCCAAAAAATGGGGTTTATCCACCACCATAAACTCATCATTTTCAAAGATAATCTGATAATCAAACGGCACAACAACCTCACACGCTAAGCTACGGTAATAATAAATCGTCCGCCCATGTAGATAGGGTGCATCTGACATCAATGGCACAAACCCACCCTCTGTTGTATCGCTCCACACATCACCATTCTCAAAACGTGCCCACCATTCATCAAAGCTGACATGGGGGAATTTTTGGCATAAAAATACCAACAAATTCTTGGGTGTATTGTTTAATTTTTCTAAATAAATACGGCTTGGAGATACGCCGTCTTTCATGGGTGGTGCAGTTTGGAGCATGGTGTGGTTTTTATAAGATGTCAACATGGTTTTATGTCATTTTATCACATTTATCATCTCATTTATCATCTCATGATTTTTGTGATATCACAATCATCTTGACATATCTAAATTTATAGATATAATGATATATTGTTTATAAAATCACCTGCATTCAATTCATGAAATCTACCGACATTTTTAAAGTGCTGGGCAACGATGTTCGCTACCAAATTTTACTGTGGCTAAAAGACCCTGCCACACATTTTGGGGTGGATGCCTTGCGTTGTACAGAAACAGGATTTGATGGTGGGATTTGTGTGGGTGTGATTGCCGACAAATCAGGACTTGCCCAATCGGTAATTTCAAGCTATCTAAACAGTCTGCAACAAACAGGGCTAATAGAGAGCAAACGCCTTGGCAAATGGACGTATTACCGCTACTGCCCAAGCGGTGTGGACGGCTTTATCCGCCAAGTGCGTGATGAGATTGGCGGGTTGTCTGATTAACATAATTTGCCCTTTGTGGTGCGTTGATAATCGAGCAAATGCAATTCGCCCCCGCCTATCCATTTAATCAAATAACACCCAAAAATTTTGCCAAAACATATCTAAATTTTTATAAATGTAAAAGCGAGAAAACCCATGACCGACTTATCTATTTTAAACCTTGCTCCCTTACGAGACGGCGAGACGTTCAATGATGCCATTGACAACCTTGTGGGCTTGGCACAGCTTGCCGAACGCACAGGCTACGCTCGCTACTGGATTGCCGAACATCACAATATGCCCTATCTGGCAAGCTCCGCCACAAGCCTTTTAATCCAACGTGTGCTTGACAAAACAAGCACAATCCGAGTCGGCTCGGGTGGTGTCATGCTCCCCAACCATTCGCCCTTTGTCGTTGCCGAGCAGTACGGCACACTGGCAAGCCTATACCCCAACCGTGTGGATTTAGGGCTTGGGCGAGCCCCTGGTACAGACCCTGCCACCGCACGAGCCATTCGCCGTCATCGGGACGATTTTGCGATGAGTTTTCCAAGCGACATTAAAGAGTTGCAGTTTTATTTTGGCAATGACGACAGCGACAAAGTGCGAGCCTACCCTGCCAAAGGGTTAAATGTGCCACTTTATATCTTAGGTTCTAGTCCTGAGAGTGCTTATTTGGCGGCGGAATTGGGTTTGCCTTATGCTTTTGCATCTCACTTTGCACCACGCTTTTTAACACAGGCGGTTGAGATTTATCGCAAAGAATTTAAGCCCTCTGATGTGCTTGACAAACCCAAGGTCATCGTTGGGCTAAATGCCATCGTTGCTGATACCGACAGCGAAGCGAAACTTTTGGCGACCACCAGTTTACAGTTTTTCCTAAATGTGGTAACGGGCGAACGCTCAGGCATGAAACCGCCAGTACCAGACATTGAAAGTCGTATCCCACCGCACATCTTATCCATGGCAAAGAGCATGACGGCGTGTAGCGTGATTGGTTCACCAAAGACGGTCAAAGCCCAATTAGAGCAACTACAAAGCCAAGTCAATGCCGATGAATTTATGGCGGTAAGCTACATTTATGACAAAGACAAGCAGGCTCGCTCGTATGAGCTACTTGCTGATGTGGCAAAAGGTTGACTTGATGTTTTAATGGCGTATTGGAAATCATATTTACCCAAAAACCTGCCCAAAAGTAGGATAGATTAACAATAGCATATTGTTTTACTATGGTTAAAGAGCCTAAAACTTGATGCGTTTACAAGGGCGAATGTGATTCGTCCCTACCGTCCAATTTAACAATACCAATTTAGCAATCAACCCTTTTTATTTTAAAGAGAAAATTTATGACTGATACAACCCCACCTTTTACTCCGTTTACCCTAAATAATGGCGTGGAGATAAAAAACCGCCTTGTCGTTGCCCCAATGACCCACTATGCGTCCAATCCTGACGGCACGTTGTCCGATGAAGAGCGGGCGTTTTTGACAGGGCGGTCGGACGATTTTGGCTTATTTATCACGGCGGCGACTTTGGTACACCCAAGCGGTAAAGCCTTTGTCGGGCAACCGTCCGCTTATGATGAGAGCCATTTGGAAAGCCTAACCGAAATTGCAGGTATCATCAAGCAAGGCGGTGCAAAAGCGATTTTGCAAATTCATCATGGCGGTTATCAGTCGCTTGCCCAGTTTGGCGAAGTCATCGCTCCGTCTAATATGGACAACGGCAAGCAGTCTGCCCGAGCCATGAGCGTGGACGAGATACAGGCAGTCATCACAGGCTTTGGCGTGGCAACCGACCTAGCGATAAGAGCAGGGTTTGATGGCGTGGAGATTCATGGGGCGAATAATTATCTTATTCAGCAGTTTTTCTCGCCCCAAGCCAACAAACGAGATGATGAGTGGGGCGGAAGCCTACAAAACCGCTTGCGTTTCCCCAAAGCCGTCATCAAAACGGTCAATGATGTTAAAGCCAAGCACGACAAGGCGGAATTTATCGTGGGCTATCGCTTTTCGCCAGAAGAAGCAGGCGATGATGGCTTGACGATGGCGGATGCGTTTGATTTGATTGACGCTTTGGTGGATGAGCCACTGCAATACCTGCACGTCTCGTTGTGGGATTTTTATAAAAAGGCAAGACGTGGGGCGAACACCAATTTGACTCGCATAGAACAGCTCCATGCCCGCATTGGTGGGAAACTGCCACTCATTGGCGTGGGCTGCCTTTTGTCTGCTGATGATGTGGTGCGTGCGTATGGCACAGGCTGGGCGGATTTTGTGGCGGTGGGTAAGGCGGTCATGATGAACCCCAATTTTGCCACGCTATTAAAGACAGGCGACACCGACAAAATCGCCACGCACATCGACCCTGAGCGTAACGACATCTACAAAATCCCAAGCCAGCTTTGGGCGTATCAGCAAAAAGGGCTTGCCTATCTACCGCCATTAAAGGGCAAAGAATGGCAACCTTTGGATATGTGATGAGTATATTTCAAAAAGGGCGAAATGATTCACCCAATCTAATTTTTTAATTTTATAAACCCCAACTAGGAGATACCCATGACAAACCCACAAGCGATTGATTTGGACGATTTAAACCTTGATGAGCTGGATTTTGATACCATGCTTGGCGATTTGGCGGACGTGAGCGTGGTCGGCGGATTTGATGGCGACAATGATGACGGCTGTGAAGGCGGTGCGTGTAAGATTTAGATTACCCAAATCTTTTGACGATTTAATCAGGTCTTGGAATACAAGAGCTGATTAAATCACTTTAAAATCAACAATCATTACTTCCAGAGCAATCGCACTACCCCTTACCAAACAACAACTGTTCAAGATAAGACTTATTCTGTGAAACTCTCATTTTACTGCGTTTCACAGAGAGTTTAGCATCCCCATTGGCTCGAATTAAGTTTAATGCGGTACGAGTCAGTAATGCTTTATTTGCTTTTTCATGACGTTCAAGACTTTTTTGGTCATCTTCACCAAAGATAACATCTAACACCCAATGCTGACTGTTTTCAATAGACCAATGGTTACAAATGGCATCAGCAATCATATTAACATCTGTCAGGGAGCTTAGGTAATAACGGCGTTCAGTGGTCACCTTATCTTTAACATCACGAATGGATTCTACCATGACCACTGCATGAAGGTTAGTCCAATCATCTTTACCTGATAACCAATCAGGTTGTGTTGATGTCGCATAACGTCTTGTCTTAATACGACCGTGGTCTTTTTCGACAGTCTGTATGCTGGTCATGTTGTTATTATTAAGCTTGCTGTTTAACCACAGTACGATGTCTTCATACAAAGTTTTGTGGTTTTGCTTTAAGGCAAAGATGTAGTTGGCTTTTGCTTTAATGATTTGTTTGCTGATGTCTTTTTGACAGTAAAATGTCCTTTTTGCTCACATTTTAATGATTTATTGTGGGTTTGTCGATGGTTGTGGTGCGATTGCTCTAAATGGCAGACAACGCTATAAGTGCAAAGGTTGTAGTCATTACTTCTCTGTCAAAAAGCCTATTCGCCATAAAAGTAATGAGACCAAACAAATGGCAATCAAGATGTACTTAGAAGGCTTAGGGTTTCGTACCATTGGTAGATTGCTGAATATTTCTCATCAAACAGTCTATAAATGGGTCAAACAGCTTGGAGAAGAACATCAAATCAGATTTGATGATAAGCAAGAAATTGACCTTGTAGAACTTGATGAAATTCACAGTTATACCAAACACAAAAAAACTACTGTTGGGCTTGGATTGCCATCAGCCGACACACAAAACGCATCTTAGGCTTTGTTTGCGGTAAGCAAGACACCAACACTTTTATGAAACTGTACAGCCCAACTAAACCCATACAACATCAAACTGTTTTGTTCTGACGGAAATCCTATCAAGAAATTATCCCAAGTCATCAACATTTACAAAGCAAAAAAGAGACTTTTACCATAGAAGGTTATAACAGCTTGATTCGACATTACCTAGCAAGGTTCAAAAGAAGAACTAAATGCTATTCTAAATGTCAACATATGATAGAATGTTCTCTTAACCTACTCTTTGCTAAGTGGAATGGGTGTTTGAAGTTTGCGTTTTGAGTTTACAATGCCAAAAATAAATAGCCACACAAGTTAAAATCCCCTTGCCAAACAAGGGGATTTTGATTAACTATCACAATATCACAAAAAACCAAATTACCAAGTATAGGACAATTTGACCCCTGCTTTGGTATGGTCAGCATCTTTGCCGTCAGTACGCATAAGCGACAACTGTGCCATAACTTGCCCTGTGCGTGCTGTCAGCCCAAACTCATTTGTCCACACAACAGGCGTATCTTGATCAAAAGCGTATCCATTGACAGACATAGGTTTGTTGCCACCGCCTTGGCGTAAACTGCTGTTTAAGCTCGACTCAATGGTAACCGCCCCTACTTGCATGGCTTTACCAAGGCGTACGCCAACAAAACGGTCGTAGCGATTAGTCGTGGGATGATAGATTTTGGCATTGTCAAGCGTATAGCTAAGACTTGGCGTATGATACACTCTTGCCCCAATATAAGGCTTAACAAAAACATCACTTAACACCAAATCCGCCCCCACAGTCGCCCCAAGTTGGGTGCTGGTGCGTTTTAGTGTTTGGCTTTGCCCATTAAAATCAAGTTCGCTATTGCTATGAGCAATCGCCGTATCCACCGCCACAAAGCCTTGTGGTAAATGATATTTGGCATAGGCGGACAAGGCGTTTAGATCAGCTTTGTTTGTGCCACGCTCAAAATCAGCTTGTGCATTGGCGTGCGACAACGCCACACCAAAAATCGCATTTGGACTAATCGGTGTATCTATACCCACTTGCACAAGCGTGCTTTTGGCATCATAACCACGATGTAAATCACTGTGGTGCTTACCAAGCTCATGCTCACTGGTCGCCCATACACGGCGGATGGATGTATCAGTCAAATGACGAGTCAAGGCATCAGCATTTTGCGATAATAGCGTTTGGTGTAAAGTATTTTCAATCAAGCCAGCATTGCTATGACGGCTGATAATATCCGCTTGTCTATATTTTTGGCGTTCGGCTTCAATTCTTGCTTGTTCTGCTTTTTCAGCTTCGGCTTTTTGCTTAGCAATTTCAGCTTGTTTTTGTTTTTCGGCTTCTGCTTTTTGGCGTTCGGCTTCAATTCTTGCTTGTTCTGCTTTTTCAGCTTCGGCTTTAATTTTTTCTTCCATTTTGGGATTGTATAAACGATAATCGCCGTCATCATCAATCAATCTATACTGATATGCTCCTTTGTCCACCACTTGTCCGTCATTGGCTAAGCGAACTTGCAAATTATCTGCTTTTTTTACTGTCAAAAGCGACAAGCGGTCGGCGTGTGTTGGTTCTGCACCTGTATCTTTAACATTTAACAAAAAATCGCCTGTGGCATTATCAGCACTAACATGGTCTGCTTTTTTGCCTGCAATATCAGTCAAATAATAAAAAGTTCCACGCCCTAATAAATTACTGACAGTCAATTCATGATAATTGTCATTTTTGCCTGCATCATAGCCGTCATTTAGCACGATGTTGGCATTATCCAGATTCAAACTGGGTATTTGGCTGTCTTCTATCAAAGTCCAAAAACTACCCGTATCCATGGTCATATGGCTTTGGTCACTAGCCTTAACACTGCCCGTCAAATGAGCTTTACTGCCAAGCTGTAAATGGGCGTTGTCGGTCATGGCGACATTGCCTGTAATTGAAGTGGTAGGCAATGTATCAAATATTGAATTATCAAGATTTTTGATAGCACAAGTGGTCAATCCTGTGCGGTCAGAACGCACGCACTCGCTGTCATTTTGGCTAAATCCTAATTTTGCGGTCGCTTGGTTAGACAGTTCAAAATCACCTGTTACGCCAGACACATTGCGACTGACGATAAGTTTACTGTTGTCTTGTGCCTTAAAGGTTTTTGCGTTAAATTGGCGGTTTTGCCAATCGTTGTCTTTGATGACTTCTTGGCGATTTTGATGGTCATAAGCGTGCGGTGTGGGGCGACCTGACAAAACAAGCGTGCCGTTTTTGTGTGCTGATAGCGTACCATCTAAATCGCTACCACCTGACAACAACAAATACGCATTATCAATATGCGGATTAAATGCCACATCTAACTTGCTATTTTTGCCGTGCGTTTGGTCATTTTCACCCAAAAAGCCATTAAAAGCGGTATGTTGGTTTTGAGCGTTTTTCTTGGCAAGCACTCGTGCTATCGCTTTTTGTTTGCCTTCTTCGCCTGAACCAATAAATTCCCAGTGATCATTTGAATTTTGATCTACTGGATAAAATGCCCCTGCTCGACCCTTTAACAAAAAATAATCTTTGCGATTATCACGCCAGTTATTGACATACTCATAAATGTCGCCACCTGCTTGACTCCATTTACCCCATTTAATCTCATCTGGGGTCATCGCCCGATTGCCTGCAATAGATACGGTCGCTTTGTTGTCATGATGATTGACAATTTGAGCACCTTCATCCATATTGGCAATACGGTTAAAGGCAATATCTTGCCCATTGACATCTAATCTACCGCCCCTAAAACCAAAATACAACTTATCCCAGTCCATTTGAGCATTATCGCCCACGACAACTGTGCCACGCCCTGAAACAATACCAACACTATTAAAGGCTTGTTTTTGGTTTTTGTTGTCGACTTTTTGGTTTAACACAACCGTACCATCGCCAACACTAATATCGCCTTGGTTTATGCCTGTACCACCAACAACAAGCGTGCCTTTACCCAATTTGGATAAACGGTCATTTTTGGGATTTTTAATCTGCCAATCTACGCTTTTATCTTTGGCAACAACCACACCTGCTCCCACCCAAGTATGGTCAGGATTATCAGCGGTAACGGTCGCATTTTGAGCAAAACGCAACGCTCCTGCACCTTGATTTAAATTATCCGTCAAACGCAAAGTATTGTTATTACCGTTAATAACTAAGGTCTTACCATGATTTAATTGAGCGTCAATTTGTTTTATGCGTGCTGGCGATTCACTGTTGAATACATCAAGCTCTTGATTTACTGTTTTGCCATTTTCTTGATAGCTAAGCTGTGCTTTACCTGCTTGTTTTGGACTAATAACAATGGCTTGGTTGTTTACATCAAGTGTTACACCAATATCATCATTCATCATTTGTTTGTTATAGTCAGAACGAGCTATTGACCAAGTGTTAGAATAGATGCCTTTGCCACGATCGGCTAAAAAATTTAAAGTCCCAGCTATTTTCCAAACTTTTTGCTCTTTATCATAAACCAAAATACCTGAACCGCTATCCCCCGGTAGTCCAAGCGTTACCAAAGCACCATGACGATTACCAAACAGATGTCCGCCTGCATCAAGCCAATCTTTGCGGTCGCCTGTGATTTCAACTGGCACACCCCCTGTCAAATACGCATATGCACTTGAAATAGACTGTACATCACTGCCTTTAACACTCTCAGCACGCTGTGTACCTGACCCTGCCCTAGCAAAAGTATAGCGGTCAGGATTTTTGACCAACTCGCTAGTACTCACACCTTCTAGCGTAGGTATTGGTGCAACTTCGGTAACCATTTTATTCAGGCGTGGTAAATGATAATCCCAATTACCTGGATACTGTTTTTGAAATTCAGCAAGTTTTTGTTTGTCATTTTTGATATCATCGCTAGGCTTTGGATAGTTATTATTATCCACCAACTTATAATCATAATAGGGGTTATCGGTGTGATTATCAGTACCACTTGCCCCAAAACGCATTGAAGCATAACCGCCATTATGTGCCACGCTTAACAAATACTGCTCATCAACCAAAGTCGCCACGCCATTAGCACCCACAACCGCCAAATCAGGCATTGGGATATCTTCAAGCATCTTGCCAACTTTTTCGCCTTGCTTATTATAAATATCTACATTAGTCTCACCGATAACAAATTGTCCTTTGTTTTCGGCAAAATCACGAAAGTACTGGTAATCCACATCGTTACGCACGCTTGACGCATAGGCAGTAGAAGCATACATAAGCCACGCTGTGAGCCACGCCAAAGTTTTCATGGGCGACAGCACGCTTTTAATAGGCGACAATATCGCAGGCAACGGATAAAAAGTTTTGGTAGATAAGCAATCTATGGATGGACGATTTGACATAATTAGTTTTACAATTGATTAAAAGTCCGCTAGTATAATACAAAAAAACCAATAAATCACTATACTTGTGATTATTTTTTAGTATCATTTCTTTGGTATAAATGATATAAATTTTTAAAAATTCTTTATTAGACTTCCTGCAAAACCCTTCCTATGCTAAAATACCCCAATGAACTATGAAGCATCCACACACCTATCCGACACCAAATTCAAACGCTTAGTTGGCATTGAACGCAGGGTTTTAATGAAATGCTTGCTTGTTTAGAGCAAGCACAAGCGACTGTACATCAAAGAGGCGGTAGAAAACTTAAAATCAGCATGCCCAATTTGTTAATGACAACCTTGCAGTATTTTAAAGAATATCGCACCTATGAGCAGATAGCCGCTGACTTTGGCATCCATGAAAGCACACTTATCCGTAAAAGCCATTGGATTGAAGACATACTAAGCAAGCAAGGCTTTGTCATTGCCACACAAACACCCACCAAAGATGACATTGTCATTGTAGATGTGAGCGAAGTGCGTGTTAATCGTCCCAAAAAAAGCAAGAATTAAGTTATTCTGGCAAGAAAAAGTGTCATACCGCAAAGGTGCAATGTATCATCAATCACCACAAGGTCATCTTACAAGTAGATACCAGCATCATTCAAATGCATGACTTTAAGCTCTTTAAGCGAACAAACCCAAATTTAACAAATGCTAAGTTTATCCTAGCAGACAGTGGCTATCAAGGCATACAGCATTTATACAAGCAAGCCTTTACGCCACTAAAACAAACTAAGAAATATCCACTTGTGCAAGAAGCCAAAGATTATAACGCATTATTGTCTAAAACACGGGTGAGAGTAGAACACATCTTTGCCAAGTTTAAGGCCTTTAAGATGTTTTCTACCACTTACCGAAAGTCATTAACAAGGTTTGAACTTAGAGTGAAATTGGTGTTTGGGTGGATTGGGTGGTTTTGCAGGATGTCAATGAGTTTTAACAGTTGGGGTAATGTGCTAATTTCGTTGTTTTTATCAGCAATGTCAACTTGAGCAAGAATGAGTTTGGTTTGGCTGGCAAAGGCGGTAACAAGCTGTAATGCGTTGTCATTTTTGTAGCCACCTTGGATGAATTTACCATCAATGGCGATGTGTGGATGATTGGCTTGGGTTTGATTCATCCACTCACTAAAGTATCGACTAAGTTCATCTTTGTTAAGGCGTTTAAAGACATTGCCAAAGTCTTCTATGTCTACCCAGTCATGATAACCACAGATAACTGCGGTTAAGGCAATGGTTAGAATGTTTTTAAGTGGGTGTAGCAGGTTTTTGTTTTGACGCCTTGGGTCATGAACCTGTGATAAATAGTCAATGGGGTTTGTGAGCATAAAGAATGTCCTTTTTGCTCACATTTTAATGATTTATTGTGGGTTTGTCGATGGTTGTGGTGCGATTGCTCTGCATTACTTCCAAATACGCTACCCAAATGATAAAAACCTTGCTATACTAACCTTATGGCAATTATCATAACGTAAATCATGAGCGACAACACCAATAATCAAAACTGGCAAGAATTTCAAGAACTTAGCAATCAACGCATCTTATCAGAACAGCCTGATAATACAGTCACCACTAGCACAATCAAAACACACCAACTCACACCTTCGGAACAAAATACCGCAGTTTTTGATACGCAAGGCATGGCACTCATCTTTGGCATTGGGGCTTTTATCATTTCGCTTATCTGTCTTTATACTGTTCTTAAAAACTCCAAAAACAACCAACAAGACAAACCTAATAAACTAAGAATAAAACGCAAAAGCTCAGCTCCGTTTGGCATTCGCCCAGAATTTTTGGAAGAAGCCAAAAGTGAAAGACAACACCGAATTACACAGCGTAAAAAATACGGAATATTTGACAAAGACGGCAAACGCTTAAAATAAATGCCTATTGTCACTTTTGATTGATTTTTCATTGATTATTTCCGTCATAACCCACACAAACAGCAACAAGCAAAAAACAGTAAAACCCCCATAAATTTGTTATAATATTCTTTTAACTTGAAGAATAACAACATGAAACTGACCAATTATAGCGATTATGCTCTACGTTCTTTGATTTATCTGGCGGTAACACCCAAAGATGGCGAGCTTGCCAACATTGACGACATCGCCCAAGCCTATGACATCTCAAAAAGTCATCTCACCAAAATCATTCATCAACTGGGTAAATTGGGCTACATCGAGAGCGTGCGTGGCAAAGGCGGGGGCATTCGCCTAGCCAAAGACCCAAGCGAGATTAACATCGGGCGACTCATTCGCCACACCGAGAGCGATTTTGGCATATTAGAATGCTTAGATGATAACTCTAAAAACACAGACGGTAAAATCAGCTTGGTCAATATCGGCGATGACACCAACAGCTGTGTCATCTCGCCTGCCTGCCGTTTAAAGGGGGTGTTTTATAAAGCCATGCTTGCCTTTGTGGCGGTGCTAGATGGCTATACCCTTGCTGACGTGTTGGTCAATGACAAAGAGCTATTGACACTTTTGGATAAAAACGCCGAATAAGCATTTGTAAGCAAATGCTGACAAAACTTTGCGATTTTTGCGTATTTTCTTATGGGTGCTATTTTGGCATAATACACACATCAGCAAGGAGATGGCAAATGGATAAGCCAACATGGATGAACGCTGATATTATGGACAACCCAATGGAACACCGCAGGTAGCAAAACCCCATGACAAAAGCCACAAATGACCCCCATTTGTGGCTTTGTTTTTACTGTTACACCTAAAAAACTTTAAAATTACTACAAATACCATGATGTGTGGACGTAGGGGCGTGCTGAGCACGCCTTGCACAATAATATCATCAAAAGGTGTGCTCAGCACACCCCTACAAACCCGTGGTAAATATCGAGTTTGTTAGGTGTAGATTTATACACGACAAAACAAAGGCAGGCAACCCCACCTTCATTCTCAATAACCCAAACTATTTAAGCCCCGCCTGTTTCAACAACGCCCCAAAACTCCCCACTTTGGCAGGTTCGTTTTTGGCTTTGTTAAATTCACGTTTTGGCTTATTATTGGGCTTATTGCTTGGCTTGGCGTTTGTTTTGTCTTTAAATGCTTTATCCGATTTGTCAGACTTTGGCACTTCTTTTTTGTCAGGCGATTTCATAGAAAGCCCAATCCGCTTTCTTGGCTCGTCCACCGATAGCACACGCACTTTGACAATGTCTTGGGGCTTGACCACGTCCGCAGGGTCAGCCACAAAACTGTCGGACAGCTCAGAGATATGCACCAATCCGTCTTGGTGTACGCCAATGTCCACAAAACAACCAAACGCAGTTACGTTCGTTACCACGCCTTCTAGCTCCATGCCGATTTGTAAGTGTTTGATTTCACTCACATCATCACGGAATTTGGCGGTTTTAAATTCGCCACGGGGGTCGTGAGCAGGTTTGGCAAGCTCGGCAAGCACCGTGGCAAGCTGACTAAAATTGTCCGTGCTGTCGTTTAGCGATTTGGCAAGGGTTTCATTGCCCAGTACGTCCGACAACGACTTGTCCGCCTTACGCAAAATCTCATACACCAGCCCATAGCTTTCGGGGTGTACGCCTGTTGCGTCCAGTGGCTCGGTGCCGTCTTTGATACGCAAAAATCCTGCCGACTGCTCAAAGGTCTTTACGCCCAAACGTGGCACGGCTTTTAGCTCTTCACGGTTTTTAAATGCTCCATTGGTACGGCGGTAGTTCACGATTTGTTGGGCGACATTTTTGTTGAGTCCTGCAATGTGAGCCAAAATGGCAGGGCTTGCCGTGTTCACGTCCACACCCACCGCATTCACGCAGTCTTCGGTAACTTTGTCAAGGCTTGATTCTAGCTCGGCTTGATTGACATCATGCTGATATTGTCCCACACCGATTGCTTTTGGTTCAACCTTGACAAGCTCGGACAAGGGGTCTTGCAATCGTCTGGCGATAGACACCGCCCCACGCACCGACACATCAAGCTCAGGTAGCTCGCTACTGGCAATCTCACTTGCCGAATACACGCTCGCTCCCGCTTCCGATACCACCACCGCTTTGGCGGATAGGCTGTTCTCGCTAATGACCGCCTTGACAAGCTCATCCGATTCACGGCTTGCTGTGCCGTTGCCAATGGCGACAAGCTCCACACCATAATCAGCGATAAGCTTGGCAATCACCGCCTTTGCCTTGTCGGTCGTGGGGTCGGTAAAGGGGTACACGGTGTCAGTCGCCACGACATCGCCTGTGCTGTCAATCACCGCCATTTTTACGCCATGACGGATACCAGGGTCCACGCCTAGGATAACCTTGCGTCCAGCAGGGGCGGTCATGAGTAGGTGTTTTAGATTTTGGGCAAATACGCCAATGGCGTGCGTTTCAGCGTCCAGTCGTCTCTCGGTCAATAGGCGATGCTCAATCTGTGGTCGCCATTTGGCACTCCATAATCTATCTGCCGTCTCGCTCAAAAACTGCCCACGCTCGTCCGTATCGCTTGCCCCAAAAGTGGTTTTAATTTGAGCGACAAACGGCTCATCTTCGCCAAGCACGGATAGGACAAGCACATTTGCCTGTCTGCCACGAAGCATGGCAAGTAGGCGATGATTGGAGAGCTTGGCAAAGGTTTCGGTATGGTCAAAATAGTCTTTGAATTTCTCGCCTGTCTCTCGTTTTTCTTCGCCCACAAGCTTAGCGTGAATGCTTGCTGTGGCGTTAAAGCCTGTCCGCACCTTGTCAAACAAATCTAAATTCAACGCCCATTCATCAAGGATAATCGCTTGCACGCCTGCTAGTTGTAAATCACGAGTGCTATAATCCACATCAAAGCTCTCGCCTTGCTCATCCGTTACCGTGCTAACAGGCGTGTAGTCCGATAGTGCCGTATCCAAGCTTTCCCCTGCCAAAATCCGCTCGGCAATCGGGCGAAGCCCTGCCAAAGTCGCCTTAGCCGACAAGGTACGGCGTTTTGGGCGGTAGGGCTCATAAATCGCTTCAAGCTCCAACTTGCTCATGGCGTTTTTGACACGCAGGGTAAGTTCGTCCGTTAGGGCGTTTTGGGCGGTCAAAAGCTCAAGCACCTTGTTACGGCGAACCGCCAAATCCCGTTCGTGCGTTAGGGCTTTTTCTAGGGTACGAAGCATGCCATCATCAAGTCCGCCTGTTTTGTCCTTACGATAACGGGCGATGAATGGCACGCTCGCCCCTTCGTCCAGCAAATCAGCAAAGGCTTGAACCTGCTCGGCACGCACGGCATGGTCTGTGGCAAGTTTTTGGTAGATGGCGGTGTGGTTGATGGGATTAGGGCTTGTGGCTTGGGTATCCATAATATCCTACTTATATGAGAATGATAAATGTGCTATTATAACAAGTTTTAGGGGTGTTTGATAGGCACAAATCTACACCTGCATTTACCCGTTTTACCTATTTTACTTTTACCTATTTTACCCATTTTGTCAGAAGTGCCATGACCGCCTTTACCCTTATCATCTTAACCTTTATCATCGCCAGTATCTTTCATGGGCTGACAGGCATTGGCGTAACACTCATCGCTACCACCGCTTTGGCAAGTAGCTATCCGATGTCGCACGTTTTGGTGCTGACGGTCATTCCTTGTTTGCTTATCAATTTGGTCGTGTTTTTGGACGGTGGACGGATTGTTTATTATCTTAAAAAGTACTGGCTCCTTGTGCTGACAAGTTTTGTTGGCAGTTTTATTGGCACAAAACTTGTTTTTATCATCGCATCTCATCATCTACTGATTGCGTTAGGGCTACTCATTGTTGGCTATGTCGCCATGCAGTTTGTGGCGATGAGCGTGGGCAAAAATTTTAAACTGCCCAACACCACTCCAAGCCTTGTGATAAGCGGTACGATTGCAGGGGTGTTGGGCGGAGCCACCAACGCCATGTCGCCCCTGCTCGTGATGTATTTGCTCTCCGCCACCGAATACACCGATGACCCAAAAACCGAGCTTATCAAGGCAAGTAACCTATGCTATGTCGTTGGCAAAATCGCCCAGCTTATCGTCTTGTGACAAGCTCTGACTGCCTTGCCCAAAAATGACTGGCTGATGATTGGTGTGGCGAGTGTGATGTTTTTACAGCTAATAAAATTGAATTTTACTACGGAAACCGTTCGCCCTAAACTTGTCGAAGGGTCGGTTTCCGTTATGGTTCGACAGGCTCACCACGAACGGGAACCGTAGTACTTTTTCATTTTGTAGAGTGTATATTTGGGGTTTTATTTTCGGGATAAAATATCCCAAGCAATGTTTAAAAAAATCGTGCTTGTCATTTTGCTGATATTGGGCGTGCGGGCGTTAATAAAGGGATTTGGGGCGTGATTTGCGTTTGTAAGCATATGCTTACAAAACTTTGCGATTTTTGCGTATTTTCTTACAGGCCAACTTTTGACATAATACACCCATCAGCAAGGAAGACGGCACATGGTTATACCACCACGGATGACCGCTGATACATGAACCATGGATGATGGACGGACTACAAAACCCATACGGTAAGCCCTAACGCAAGTTGGGGCTTTATCGTTTTTGAAACTTACCATTTTTCACTCATCATTAAATCTCTTTCCAAACTAAAAATAAACCTTTATAAGTATGAACCGACCCCCAAATCTTAGACATAAGATTAAAGGTTAGGTTGTTGCAAGT
>ERZ1023440.109-NODE-109-length-26140-cov-338.966609_pt1 | contig 26140 bp, 24 predicted proteins | sample MGYA00380520_ERZ1023440 | MGnify/ENA primary metagenome ERZ1023440 (study PRJEB33173, sample SAMEA4830335) | metagenome | study: EMG produced TPA metagenomics assembly of the PRJEB25223 data set...
TAAAGCCCCCCTACATTGGAAGATGTGGGGGGTTTTGGTTGAGTTGGGGTGGGTTAAAAAGACAGCAGGACTGTCTTTTGGATGAAAGAAAATTTTATTTAAGAAGAGTGCCAAACCCTGCTTTGAGCTTGTGCAACTTTGGTGGGATGACAAAGTTACAATAACCTTGAGTGGGATTTTTGGCAAAAAAGTTCTGATGATAATCTTCTGCCTGATAAAAAGTTGGGGCTTTTTCTACGCGTGTGACCACATTAATGCCGTCCGCTTTTAGTGTGGCGATTTTGTCATTGATGATGGGTAAATTCGCTTCATTGTCATAAAAAATCACAGATGCATACTGCGTGCCAATGTCATTGCCTTGACGGTTTAGGGTGGTGGGGTCGTGCGTGGCAAAGAAAATATCTAAAATACTTGATAAATCAATGACCTGCTCATCATAAACAACCTTGATAACTTCTACATGTTCCGTCTGTCCACTGCACACTGATTCATAGTCTGCCGTCTCTGCCTGTCCGCCTGCATAACCACTGGTCACAGAGATAACGCCTTTGACCGCCAAAAATACCGACTCGGTACACCAAAAACAACCGCCCCCTAGGATAATCTCTTGCATAATCACGCCTTTAATTTATGAAAAAACATATTAATAGTGGTAGAATAGCACATATTTTATAAAAATCCAACGACCCATGTCACATAGCGACCACACACCCAGTCCGACCATTAACCCAATCATTCATGCTGGTGCGGACACACTGTTTACCACACCCCTTGACAAACACGCCCGTTTTAGCTTTGATGAGCAGGTGGTGGCGTGCTTTCCTGACATGATACGCCGAAGTGTCCCCGGTTATGGGCAGGTGCTTGCCATGTTGCCGATTTTTGCCCGTCGTCATCTGGGACATCGCCAGCAAAAAAACGGTAAAAAAATCAGCCGTGTCTATGACCTAGGCACATCGCTTGGGGCGGTGCTGTTTGCATTAGCGGGTGAGTTTGGGGCGGATGAAGTGGAGCTTATCGGCATTGACAACTCGCACCCCATGACCGAGCGTGCCACTGCCTTGTTGGGCGAGCATTACCCCAATCATGACATCAGTATCATCTGCGATGACATCAATGAGATGACACTTCAAGAATGCGACATGATTGTGCTGAATTTGACTTTGCAATTTTTACCGCCTGCCAAACGAGCAGAACTTTTGCAAAAATGCCATGACGCATTGGCGGATGGGGGAATTTTGATATTGACCGAAAAAGTGCATTTGCTTGATGAGCAAAATGACGCATGGCAAGTTGAGCGGTACTATGACTTTAAGCGTGCCAATGGGTACAGCGAGCTTGAAATCAGTGGGAAGAGAAACGCCCTAGAAAATGTACTCATCACTGACAGCGAGTATCAGCACAGTGAGCGACTGACGGCGGTGGGTTTTGCCAGACAGATGACGTGGTTTCGCTTTTTAAATTTTATCTCCATCATTGCTTTTAAATAAAGTCTGTATTTTATTTTATCTTGCAAATCATTGATGGTTTTAAAACCCATTTGTAAGATAAATTGTAATTTGCTTTTAAGTATAAATTCATGATGACTTGTTAATTTAAGCAATCTGCCCAATTTTTAACTTTTACATTGATAACCGATGACTACCATTGCTGATTTTGAAAAAGATTTGTATCTGTTTTTATTAAACATTGCCAAAAATAACTCAATCGCCCATGAGTGGCTTGCTCATCTACCGACATGGCTTGGTGATGTCAAGGACAAATCTCGCTACGCTCACGCCCCTTATTATGCATCCGCCATCAATAAATTGCCAGACGTTCATCCTGTGGCGGTGAATCTGACCGATAAAGTCGCCATCACGTTGGGCGATGACTGGCAAATGGGCGAGTATAAAAAAACCACGGCACTGCTAAAAACACTCATGCCGTGGCGAAAAGGTCCTTTTTTTATCGGCTCGGATGACAAACTCATCCATATAGACACCGAATGGCGGTCGGATTGGAAGTGGCAGAGAGTTGCTCCGCATTTGGATTTGGCAGGCAAGCGAGTGCTGGATGTCGGTGGTGGTTCGGGCTATCATGGCTTTCGTATGCTTGGGGCGGGGGCGACGTCGGTGGTGGTCATTGACCCGTCGTGTTTGTTTTATCATCAGTTTATGGCAATCAAGCACTTTGTGGGGGCGTGCGACGTGCATTATGTGCCTGTGGGGCTAGAAGCATTGCCGTCTGGGGGGTGGTTTGATGTCGTGTTTAGCATGGGGGTGCTGTATCATCGCTCATCGCCCTTTGAGCATTTGGAGCAGTTAAAGGCTCAGTTACGTCACGGTGGCACGCTTGTTCTAGAAACGCTCGTCGTTGATGGCGATGAACATACTGCTTTGGTGCCGTTTGAGCGTTATGCGATGATGAATAACGTGTACTTTTTGCCGAGTGTGCCTGCTTTGACAAAATGGCTTGGCAAGGTGGGTTTTGTTGATGTGCGTTGTGTAGATATTGATGTAACCAGCACTGATGAACAGCGTGCAACCGAGTGGATGAATTATCAGTCATTGGCGGACTTTTTGGACAAAGATGACAAGACCAAGACCGCCGAAGGTTATCCTGCCCCCAAACGGGCGGTGATGATTGCCAAAAAGCCTTAATGTAATTCCATAAATTGATATATAGCGTAGGGACACGCTGAGCACGCCCTTTAATGGTGTTGTTTTAGGTATTGCCCTAAATAAACCACGTCTTTAACACAAACTCAATCACGATTTTTAGTAAAAAGCCGACAAACCCCGCTCCCAATGCCACAAAAATCCAAAACGTCCCTGCCTTGCCGGCATTGGTGCTTTTTGCCATGTCCCACATGATAAAAAACAAAAAAGCAATGAACGCAGGCAGTAGCCCATACAGTCCAATCTTGACAATCAATCCTTCGGAAATGGCAACAATCATAAGAACACCTGTGGATGAGTGGGTAAGAATAGTTTATTATAACATAACTTGATAAGATGGCGGTATGGCTTATTTACCCGTCAGCTGTCCTGCTATCCAACGTTTGACAGGCGGTAAATGGTTGCTTACTCGCAAGGTCAAGTCCCGCACCGCTTGCATGGGCGTGCTGTCATCGGTAAACATTTTTACCATCAAGTTGGTGCCGTGATATAGAGGGCGAGTGTGGGTTTGGTGGCGGACGTTGTACTTTTGTAGTAGGGCAGGGCTTGCGATGTCTTGCCCTTTGGCGTGAGCGTCTAGGATGAGCGTGGCTAGCGTGTTTGCCCCCATGATACCTAGGTTAAATCCATGAGCGGTCACAGGGTGCATACCTACCGCACTGTCACCCACTAATGCCGAGCGGGTAGAAATAAAGGTTTTGGCGTGTACGCCCATGAGTGGGTAGTGGTGTACCGTGCCTGCTAGGGTCAGTTTGCCCAAGCGGTCGTTCATCATACGCTGAACTTCTAAGGCAAGCTCATCGGCATTCATGGCAAGCAGGCTGTCGGCTTGGGTGTTGTCTAGTGTGATGACGCAGTTGGTCAGATGGTCGTGCAGGGGCAGTAGGGCGAGCGTTCTGCCGTACAAAAAGCACTCTTGGGCGGTTGCTCCATTGGATAAAGGGTGCGACACCCGAAAGACGATGACCGTCCGCCCAAAGTCGTTCATCTCGGCTCCGATACCGAGCTTTTTACGCACAAAGGATAGCCGACTGTCCGCCCCGATAAGCAGGTTGGCGGTCAAGGTGCGACCATCTGCTAAGATAACCTTTGCCCCTTGACTGTCGGTTTTGATGTCTTGGACAGACTGTTCGGTTAGGATTTGTACATTGGGCAAATCCTTGACTTCATCATAAAAGGCTTGTCTGATATTATGGTTGGAGATGAGATTGCCCAAGCGGTCAATGCTGGTGAGTAGGCTCAAATCTTTTGGCACTTTAAAGTGCAAGGCATAGTTAAAATCGCCATTATACACCTTAGCATCAGCGAGTTTATAAATCTCATCGTCGGGTATGCGTTGCCACGCCCCCAAGTTTAGCATAATTTCCCGAGAACGGTGAGTCAAGGCAATCTCACGCCCGTCATAAGCAGGGTTTGCGATGGTATCTAGGGGGGATTTTTCAATGATGGTAATGGTCAAATCCACGTCTTTAAAATGCCGTGCAAACGCAAGACCTGCCGGCCCTGCCCCGATGATGATGATGTCGCTGTGTGCTGTGTTCATGATAAGCCTTATGATGGTGTGGGCAGATTATTGGTGATTGGCAAGTTCGTTTTTTAGGGCGGTTTTTAGCCAACCTTTTAGGTCGTCAGAGACCTGTGCCATGTGTTCGCCCAAAAAGTCGTCAATTTGCTTGCTAAGCTTGTCCGTAATGCGTGCTTCTAGGGCGTCCAAATCCTTGGGGTGTAGCCGTTGTGTCGGGGTGGATGTCTCGGTAAATAGGGCTTGGGGCGTTTCTAGGTTGTGAATGATACGGGCAGGGATGGGCGTGTCATCTCGGTGGATAAAGAACAAATCTTCAACGGTCTGCCCAAAATCGGCATGGTTAAACTCAAATTCATGGGCAGGCGTGCTACCATGGAGCATGTCAATGATGTCATCAAGCTCTTGATGAAAGGCGTTTTTGATGGCGGTGGGGGTGGCATGCCAACGCTTGGTAAACTGGGGACTGGGTGAGAATGCGGTCATGATTATCCTTGTGGGGTTTATGCTATTGTAATGTAAATTGGCGGATTTTTAAAGGCAATACTACCAAAGAGTTGATGGTTAATTTTTGCCCTGCTGTTCAAAGGCGATAAAAGCTTGGCTTTTGTGGGTTTGCCAGTTGTCGCCATCTTTGATGATAAATAAAGCGATGATGTCGTTTTCATCGGCAAGTCTGACCGCATCATCTTGGGGTATGGCGGTCAGAGCGGTTGCCCAGCCGTCCGCCAGTGCGGTGGTGTCGGCGATGACGGTTACACTTGGCACGCCATTTTCCACAGGACCTGCGGTGTGGGGGTTTATGGTGTGGCTGTATGTTTTGCCGTCATAGTCAAGCGAGTTGCGGTAGTTGCCACTGGTTGCCATGCTTTGTCCTGACAGTAGCACGGTCGTCATGATTTCACGGTTGGCGGTGGTACTGCCCATGATAGGCTTGTCAATGGCAAGCGTCCACGGCAGTCCTTTGTCATTAACCCCGCCTGTGGCGATTTCTCCGCCAATCTCCACCATGTAGTTGGTGATGTTGTATTTGGATTTTAGAACATCCGCTATCGTATCCACACCATAACCCTTGGCAATTGCCGAAAAGTCAAGACCCACGCCGTCTTTTGTTTTGGATAATTCATTGCCGTTTAGTGTGATTTTATCAAGTCCGATGGTATCACGTACGGCTAGGATTTCGGCTTCGGTGGGCGGATTTTGTAGGCGTTCCACGCTCATTTTTGCCCCAAAGCCCCACAGCTCTACCAGTGGATAAACAGTTGGGTCAAAGCCGTGGTGCGACTTTTCATAGATAAGCCTGCTGTCGGATAACACTTTGATAAAATCAGGGTCTATCTGTATCGTCTGCCCTGCATTTAGGGCGTTGAATTTACTAATCGTGCTGTCGGCTTGATAAGTGGACATGCTGTCGTTTATCTCATCAAGGCGAGCGTCTATGCTTGCCTGTATCTCATTGGCGGTCACCCCTTTTGGTAATTCAAAGGCGATGTGGTAGCTTGTTCCCATGGTTTGCCCGTCCATTTTTTGGTAAGTGGTGGACGGTGGGGTGGGGGTGCAAGCGGATAAAGCGAGGATGAATAATGAGATAAGATATTGATGTTTCATGATTTTTACATATTCTTAATCTACACATAGTAGAAATTGGTGGTGTCGTTAGACGGCTAAAATTATAACATAATACATCATAAAATGATATCTTTGTCATATTACATATTCTTATAAAAAATATTGACAAGACAAATCGCCTTTTATAAAATACAGCTGTACCAAAATAGTACCCAGCCACCACCAAACGGAGATTTTTTATGTTATTTCAAGACTTTACTCATTTATACCCCCTATCAAAAACCGTGCGTTTTGAATTAAAGCCCATTGGTAAGACATTAGAGCATATCCATGCCAAAGACTTTTTGAGCCAAGATGAGACCATGGCGGACATGTACCAAAAGGTAAAGGCGATACTGGACGATTATCATCGTGATTTTATCGCTGATATGATGAGTGGGGTTGTATTGACCAAATTGGCGGAGTTTTATGAGGTTTATTTGGCATTACGAAAAACCCCCAAAGATGATTCATTACAAAAACAGCTAACCGAGATACAAACCGCTTTACGAAAAGAGATAGTCAAGCCGATAGGCAGTGGTGGCAAATACAAGGCTGGCTATGACCGCTTGTTTGGGGCAAAGCTCTTTAAAGACGGCAAAGAGCTTGGTGATTTGGCAAAATTTGTCATCACCCAAGAAGGCGAATCATCGCCAAAACTTGCTCACATTGCTCATTTTGAGAAGTTTAGTACTTACTTTACGGGCTTTCATGATAACCGCAAAAACATGTACAGCGATGAGGACAAGCACACCGCCATTGCTTATCGTCTGATACATGAAAACTTGCCACGTTTTATCGACAATCTACAAATACTGGCAACCATCAAACAAAAGCACTCGGCGTTATATGACCAGATTGTAAATGAGCTAAATGCCAACGGTTTGGATGTGTCGCTGGCAAGTCATCTGGACGGCTATCACAAGCTTTTAACCCAAGAGGGTATCACGGCTTATAATACCCTGCTTGGCGGTATCAGTGGCGAGGCAGGTTCTCGCAAGATACAAGGTATTAATGAGCTTATCAATATTCATCACAACCAACATTGCCAAAAATCCGAACGTATCGCCAAATTACGCCCCCTACACAAACAAATCCTAAGCGACGGCATGGGCGTGTCATTTTTGCCAAGCAAATTTGCCGATGATAGCGAGGTGTGTCAAGCGGTCAATGAATTTTACCGCCATTATGCCCATGTTTTTGCCAAGGTGCAAAGCTTGTTTGATAGGTTTGATGACTATCGAAAGGACGGCATTTATGTTGAACATAAAAACCTAAATGAGCTATCCAAGCAGGCATTTGGTGATTTTGCTTTGTTGGGTCGGGTGTTGGACGACTATTATGTGGATGTGGTGAACCCAGAGTTTAATGAGAGATTTGCCAAAGCCAAAACCGACAATGCCAAAGAAAAACTGACAAAAGAAAAAGACAAATTCATCAAAGGCGTGCATTCCTTGGCAAGTCTTGAACAGGCGATAGAGCATTATATTGCTGGGCATGATGATGAGTCTGTGCAGGCGGGCAAGCTTGGGCAGTATTTCAAACATGGCTTGGCGGGGGTGGACAATCCAATCCAAAAAATACACAACAGCCACAGCACCATTAAGGGGTTTTTGGAGCGTGAACGCCCAGCAGGCGAGCGAACATTGCCCAAAATCAAATCAGACAAAAGTCCTGAAATGACACAATTAAGACAACTAAAAGAGCTACTAGACAACGCCCTAAATGTGGTGCATTTTGCTAAGTTATTAACGACCAAAACCACGCTAGATAACCAAGACGGCAATTTTTATGGTGAGTTTGGGGCATTATATGATGAGCTTGCCAAGATTGCCACGCTTTATAACAAAGTGCGTGATTATCTGTCCCAAAAGCCATTTAGCACCGAAAAATACAAATTAAACTTTGGCAACCCGACATTATTAAACGGTTGGGATTTGAATAAAGAAAAAGATAATTTTGGGGTTATCTTGCAAAAAGACGGTTGTTATTATTTGGCGTTATTGGATAAAGCTCATAAAAAAGTATTTGATAATGCTCCAAATGCAGGCAAAAGTGTTTATCAAAAAATGGTTTATAAATTATTGCCTGGCCCTAATAAAATGCTACCCAAAGTGTTTTTTGCCAAGAGTAATTTGGATTATTATAATCCTTCTGCAGAGCTACTGGATAAATATGCACAAGGCACGCACAAAAAAGGCGATAATTTTAATCTAAAAGATTGTCATGCGTTGATTGATTTTTTTAAGGCGAGTATTAACAAACATCCAGAATGGCAACATTTTGGTTTTGAATTTTCGCCAACCAGTAGCTATCAGGATTTAAGCGATTTTTATAGAGAAGTTGAGCCACAAGGTTATCAAGTAAAATTTGTGGATATCAACGCCGAGTATATTGATGAGTTGGTTGAGCAGGGTCAGTTGTATTTATTCCAGATTTATAATAAAGATTTCTCGCCCAAGGCTCACGGCAAGCCTAATTTACATACTTTGTATTTTAAGGCGTTATTTAGTGAAAATAATCTTGCCAGTCCAATTTATAAATTAAATGGCGAGGCGGAGATATTTTATCGCAAGGCGTCTTTGGATATGAATGAAACCACCATTCATCGTGCAGGCGAGGTATTAGAAAATAAAAATCCTGACAATCCCAAAAAGCGTCAATTTGTCTATGACATCATCAAAGACAAACGTTATACCCAAGATAAGTTTATGCTACATGTGCCTATTACCATGAATTTTGGCGTGCAGGGCATGACGATTAAAGAGTTTAATAAAAAAGTTAATCAAAGCATACAACAATATAATGATGTCAATGTAATAGGTATAGACCGTGGTGAGCGACATCTGCTATATCTGACCGTGATTAACAGCAAAGGCGAAATCTTAGAACAGCGTAGTCTCAATGACATCATCACCACATCGGCAAATGGCACACAAATGACCACGCCTTATCATAAGATACTGGACAAAAGAGAAATAGAACGCCTAAATGCTCGTGTCGGTTGGGGCGAGATTGAGACCATTAAAGAGCTAAAATCGGGCTATCTAAGCCATGTGGTACATCAAATCAGCCAGCTTATGCTTAAATATAATGCTATTGTGGTGTTAGAGGATTTAAATTTTGGATTTAAGCGTGGTCGCTTTAAGGTGGAAAAGCAAATTTACCAAAACTTTGAAAACGCCTTAATCAAAAAACTAAATCATTTGGCATTAAAAGACAAGGCAGATGATGAGATTGGCTCATACAAAAACGCCTTACAACTGACCAATAATTTTACCGACCTAAAAAGCATTGGCAAGCAAACAGGCTTTTTATTCTATGTGCCTGCATGGAACACCAGTAAAATAGACCCTGTAACGGGCTTTGTGGATTTGTTAAAACCACGTTATGAAAATATCGCTCAATCGCAAGCGTTTTTTGGTAAGTTTGATAAGATTTTTTATAACGCAGACAAGGGTTATTTTGAATTTCATGTGGATTATGCCAAATTCACTGACAAAGCCAAAAACTCTCGCCAAACATGGGTCATTTGCTCGCATGGCGATAAACGCTATGTTTATGACAAAACCGCCAATCAAAATAAAGGGGCGACCATTGGCATTAATGTCAATGATGAATTAAAATCGCTATTTGCTCGTTATCACATCAATGACAAACAGCCAAATCTGGTCATGGATATTTGTCAAAATAACGACAAAGAATTTCATAAATCGCTGATGTACCTGTTAAAGGCATTGCTTGCATTGCGATATAGTAACGCCAGTAGTGATGAAGATTTTATTTTATCACCTGTGGCAGATGATAAGGGTATGTTTTTCAATTCGGCATTGGCAGATGATACACAGCCACAAAATGCGGACGCCAATGGGGCATATCATATCGCATTAAAGGGCTTATGGTTATTAAATGAACTAAAAAACAGCAATGATTTGGATAAAATCAAACTTGCCATTGATAATCAAACATGGCTAAACTTCGCTCAAAACCGCTAATCACCAAAGCTCAGTTTCGGCTGAGCTTTTTATTTGGGAGATAGTATGGAATATCATACATTAAATATCAGCCAATTAAATGATTTTATTTTTTGCCCCTATTCGATTTATCTACATAACGTCTATCAGGCATTGGACGATGATACATATCACGATACGCCACAAGTCAAAGGCAAAATCGCTCATGAGGGCGTGGATAATGGCACATACAGAACCAAAAAGTCCGTTATCACTGCCATGGCGGTGCATTCGGATAAATATGGCTTGACAGGCAAAATTGACCAATATTTTGCTGATAGTAAAAAACTCATCGAACGCAAACGCACGATTAAAACCATTTATGACGGCTATAAATTACAGCTTTATGCCCAGTATTTTTGTTTGATAGAAATATAGAACAAAAAGCCAATAATTCTATCACTTTATTAAAAGGCATTCGCAAAAAAGACGATGAATTACGCCAAATCATAGAGACATTAGCCGATTATCAAAGGCAGATTGGTCAAACCAAACATTTGGATGAATTAATGGGCATAGAGGGTAATATTGCCAAAAGTTATTTTAAACATCATTTTGGGCAATTAAAACACATCTCTTGGAAAGGCAGAAAACCACGCCTAAAAATAGACCCTGTCAATGTGGTGCTGGATATGGGTTATACGCTGTTGTTTAATTATATAGAGGTAAATTTACGATTATTTGGTTTTGATGTTTATAAAGGCATGCTTCATCAGCTTTGGTATAGAAGAAAATCTCTGGTATGTGATTTGGTTGAACCATTTCGCTGTATCGTGGATAAGCAGGTATTGACATCATTTAATCTTGGGCAATTTAAAACAGAGCATTTTAATCAAATAAAAATGCAATACCAACTAAAACCTGAACATCAAAGAACTTATAACGCCATTTTAATGCAGGCAATCATCGCCCATAAAGTACCAATATTTGTTTATATCAGGGATTTTTATCGTGCATATATGAAATATGCTGATAAAGATATGGTATTTGACGAATTGGTTTTGATGTTGCCAAATTTTGACATACAAGCAAATGGAGAAGATGTATGATAATCGTCAGTTATGACATCAGTGATAATAAAGTGCGTGGACGATTTGCCAAATTTTTAATGCAATATGGCGACAGGTTGCAATATTCGGTCTATGAAATTCAAAACAGCGAACGCATTTTAAACATCATCACCGAAAAAATAAAAGCAGAATTTGAGTCTTTATTTACAGGAGCGGATAGCGTCATTATCTTTCGGTTTACAGAACGTGAAGTATTAAGATTTGGTCATGCCAAACATCGTAATGAGGATTTGTTAATTTTATAAAAATCCTTGGCAAAAATGATGAGGTTTGTTATAATAAGAGATCTAAATCACACCCAAATGTTTACTTTACAAACCTAAGTCTTAATGTGTGATTTATCATGTTTTGGCGGTAAAAATGATGATTTTTTGTACAAAAAACTTGCTAATTTCTCAAAAAATCATTAAAAATACCCCAAAACGGGTCTAACGACCTTTTAAATTTCTACTGTTTGTAGATACACAGCAAGAAGTGGCAGACCGTGCAGTCTAACGACCTTTTAAATTTCTACTGTTTGTAGATACTGAAGAATTGGCGAATGACTTTTTGCGTCTAACGACCTTTTAAATTTCTACTGTTTGTAGATATCCGTTAAGCGATTGAGCGTGCTGTTGGTCTAACGACCTTTTAAATTTCTACTGTTTGTAGATCGTTGCCCCCTTACTTGGAATATGAAAGTCTAACGACCTTTTAAATTTCTACTGTTTGTAGATATTCGGGATGTTGAGGCGTTTTTGCTTTCGGTCTAACGACCTTTTAAATTTCTACTGTTTGTATTGGCGTTTAAGATGATTAACCCCACTGCCTGTCCCGAAACGCCACTGCCGTGTCTTTGGCTTTTTTGATGGCAAGTTTGCGGTTATGACTGGCGAAGAGCTTTAACTGCCACAGTTTTTCTTGGTATAAGGTCAGATGGTCGCTTGGGTGCATGCGATTGATAAGGCGTTTGCTTGCCAGTACTGCATCAGGCGAGCGAGAGGCAATCTCATCGGCTAGGGCTTTGGCACGTGCCATTGGCTCATCATCGAGATGGGTGATGAGTCCGTAGTCGTAAGCGGTCTGGGCATCAAGTAGGCGAGCGGACATGGCAAGCTCTTTTAGCTTATCCTTGCCGATATCTCTGGCAAGACGGGTCAATCCCATGTCAGCGACCAATCCCCATTTGGCTTCAAGTACTGACCATGTCGCTGATGGGTGGCTGATACGTACATCCGCCCCCATGGCAAGCTGTAACCCCGCCCCAAGGCATACGCCATCGACCACGGCAATCACTGGTACAGGCAGGCTCTGCCAAATCAAGCACACCTTTTGAAACAAGCTAGGGGCTGGCTTTATCAGCTCTTTGGTGGCAAAAATCATGTTCTTAGGCGAGCCAAACACCGCCAAATCCAGCCCACTACAAAAATCCGCCCCGCCCGTGATGATGACGGCACGCACCGATTTGTCCGCCTTGATGTGGCGAGCGGTCTTGATTAACTCTTGCATCATCACAAAGTTCATGGCGTTCTTTTTGTGGGGGCGAGATAAGGTGATGATGGCGATGTGGTTGTCATGGCTTAGCGTGAGTGTTTGCATGAGGTCTCCTTTGTTATGCTTTATACCATTTTCCAAGGTAGGGTATCTTCATCATCATGACCGCCCGACTTAGGTATTGATTCAAGGGTGGATGAGTCCATCGCCCCATTTGCCAAAAAGTCTTCGATGTCAATATTTTCAAGGCTTTCTAGGGCATCGATGAGTGAGCGGTAACTGGGGCGAATGCTGATGAATTGCCCTGCTGATGTGTCGCCCAAATTGGCACGGCACTTTTGTTCAAAGTCTTCTGCCGTGGCTCTAAGGCGTGGCACACCCGTGTAGCGACTGCCCCCGACCAGCCGATGTGTGATGTCAGCAAGGGCGACTCTGTCTCTGTCTGCCCACGCTCGTTCTAGGGCGAGCTTTTCGCTCTCGCTACTCTCAATAAGTAGTGAGAGTAAGGTTTTGGCAAGGTCATCTTTGTTGGCAGAGCGTGCCAATGCGTCCGCCCAGTCGATGTCAGGTAGGGTGGATTTGGTTTTGTCAGGCTTGTCAGTTTTATGGGCGTGCTTGCCCTGTTGGGGGGTCAACCCATTGTCACCCACACCTTTATCCATGCTTTTATTTGTGTCTTTATCTGTGCCGTCACCCATGTCATCGCCCGTCAGCTCGCCCATCTCGCCCATCTTGCCATAGGGCGTACCTGCAAAGTCGGGCGTGCCGTCTGTGGGGGTAATGACAGGTCTGCCCGACTCGCCAAGCCAGCGTGAGAGTGTCTGCACCAGCTGTTCATGCCCGATGGGTTTGCCGACATAGTCGCTCATACCTGCCGACACCAGTCGCTCTTTTTCATCAGACTGACCGTGGGCAGTTAGGGCGATGATGGGGACAGGGGGATGGTTGTGGCTCTCTTCGATTTTGCGGATTTGGATACTCGCTTCTAATCCTGACATTCTGGGCATTTGAATGTCCATAAAAATCAAATCAATCCGCTCGCCCATGCTGATGGCACGGGTCATGGTCTCGATGGCATCAAAACCATTATGGGCGGTGATGACTGTCACGTCAAGCTCGCCAAGCAGGGCTTCTAACACGAGCAGGTTGGGTGGATGGTCGTCCACTGCCAGCACCCGATGACCCGAGAATTTACTGATGGGGGTATCCTGCATGGGCTTGCCATCGGCGAGCATGGCGATGAGTTGGCGTTTGTCCATGGGTTCGTAGAGTGCGTGCGTTTGGTATTTGTCCAGTAGGGCGTTGTCCATGCCCACTTGATAGCCATAGGCGGACAGTTTGCCCTGATAGCGAGAGCGGATTTGGCGAAGGATGGCACCGACATCATCCAAGGACGCATCCTGCCCAAAATAGTCCACAATCACCCAGTCAAAGCCATGCCCTGCCTTGTCTAGCTGTTCTAACAAATCAGCAAAGCCGATGGCAAAATGCACGTCCACATCCGACCCTGCCAAGGTTGCTTTTAGTACTTGAATGGCGGGGGCATGGTTTATCCATACCAACAGCTTGGTTGGGGCAAGTTTTGTTAGGCTGTATAAATCATCATCGGTGCCCGTGTCATCAGGAGCTTGCACGCTTGCACCACCCAGATGAATGGGCATCTCAAACCAAAACGTCGCCCCTGTCTTGGCGATGTTTTCGCTGTTATTGTCATAAAAACCTATCGTTCCGCCCATCAGCTCGGTCAGTTGTTTGCTAATCACAAGCCCCAGCCCCGTTCCGCCATAACGACGGGTTACTGACAAATCGCCTTGGCTAAAACTCTTAAACAGCGACGCTTTGTCATCATCGGACACGCCCTTGCCCGTGTCTTCAACGCTGATGTGCAGGTAGCCATCATTGTCATCGGACAGTCCCACACGCACCACCACGCCCCCTGTATCGGTGAACTTGATGGCATTGCCAACGAGATTGGTTAGGATTTGTTTGACTCGCAGACTGTCGCCTGTCACACGGTTTGGCACGTCATTATAAAACAGCACCGACAGCCTAAGGTGCTTTTCTAGTGCCATGGGCGAGAGCATGTCCACCACGTCATAGATGGCAGAGTATAGGTCAAATCCATGACTGTCTAGCACGAGCTTGTCTGCTTCTAATTTTGAAAAATCAAGCACGTCATTGACCAAAGCGAGCAGATGGGCGGATGATTTTTTGATGGTTTGGACGTACAGGCTTTGCTCGGCACTTAGACCGTGGCGACCATCGTGCCGACCATCGTGCCGAGCCAGTAGGTTGATAAAGCCGTCAATGCTGTTTAATGGCGTGCGTAACTCATGACTGATGTTTGCCAAAAATGCCGACTTGGCATGGCTAGATGACACCGCCAAATCCCGAGCCTTGCGAATGGAGATGGTCTGCATTTCCATCTCATCTAGGGCGTGCTGTAAATCCTGTTCGGTCTCATTGGCGTGGGTTTTTAGCTCATTAAAACTTGCTGACAGTCGTCTCATGGCTTGGACAAAGTCCCGTTGTAGTAGGGAGAACTCGCCATCGGCATTGGTCTTGATGGGTTTGTCGATGTTGTCGCTGTTTAGCTTTTGCAAAAACAGACGCATTTCATAAATCGGGGCAATCCAGCGTTTAGAATAGATATTTAAAATGAGCAAAAGGAGCAGTAGCGTGGTTAAGCCTGTGATGGCAAGGGCAAGCACTACCCGATAACTGGTGATGGTCAAAGACTCGTCATCCATCTCAACGACGACATAATAAGGCGTGCCATCAAACATCATCTGCTTGCCATAGCTTGTGCCATAAGTGCTGCGATAACGCTCAAAATTGCCTTGATATCTATTCATGACCCCAAGCAGTTCATCACTGGCAAATGGGATGTCATCATCATAACCGCCATGACTGGCCAGCAGACGATAATTCCCATCAAAAATCGCCATACGTCTGACCTGTTGGGGCGATATTTTGTGAAAAAAGTCATCAAAGGCAGGTAGGGCAGGCGTGGGGCTGTTTGTGTCGGCAAAATGACGGGTTAGGCTCATCTCATAGCGAAGTAGGGCGGTGCGTGCCAAAGCGTCCTGTTCGGAGAGTACCGCCTGTCTGACTTCACGAAAAACAAGCACTCCACCGACCATCGCCAAGATGACTATCGGCAAAAACACAAGGGCGACCAATTGTCCATAAGCACTGCGTAAGTTAAAAGGGGTTTTTTTCATGAGTGGGCTATGTTGTCAGGCAGATGGCATAGTTTAGCATAATTCCAAGATGAATTTTAGGGGCTATTTCAAGATGACTTTTAAGGCAAATTTACCGCTAAATTTAACGGTAAAAATCCGTTTGTGCTATAATGTCGCCATTTTATTGTACAGATGACCACCTAGCCATGACTGATTTAACCGTCCAAAACACCCTAAATCGCACCCTTGCTCACACCGTTGGTAACACGCCCCTTGTCCGCTTGACACGCCTTGCCACAGACGTAAACGCCGATATTTTTGCCAAATTAGAAGGTAATAACCCTGCTGGCTCCGTCAAAGACCGCCCTGCCTTTAATATGATAAATGAAGCCCAAAAACGTGGGCAAATCAAACAAGGCGACACGCTCATCGAAGCCACAAGCGGTAATACAGGCATTGCCCTTGCCATGGTGTCTGCCATGCTCGGCTACAAGATGACCCTTATCATGCCGTCCAATTCCACCCAAGAACGTAAAGACGCCATGCGTGCCTATGGGGCGACCTTGATAGAAGCGGATAATATGGAAACCGCTCGGGACATGGCACTTGCCATGCAAGCGGACGGCAAAGGGATTGTCCTTGACCAATTTAACAATAATGACAATTGGCAAGCCCATTACAAAACCACCGCCCCCGAGATTTGGGAGCAGACAAGCGGACGAATTACGCATTTTGTGAGCAGTATGGGGACGACAGGGACGATTATGGGCGTGTCTCGCTTTTTAAAAGAAAAAAACCCTGATATTCAAGTGATTGGTTTACAACCGTCAGACGGCTCAAACATCGCAGGGATACGCCGTTGGGAGGAAGCCTATTTGCCTAAGATTTTTGATAAATCGTGGGTGGATACGATTATGGACATTGACCAGACAGATGCCGAACACTATATGCGAGCATTGGCACGCACGGAGGGGATATTTTGTGGGGTATCAAGCGGTGGGGCAGGCTTTGCAAGTTACCAAATCGCCAAACAAATCAAGGCAAACGACCCCAAAGCCGTGATTGTCTTTATCGTCTGTGATAGGGGGGATAGATACCTGTCTACGGGGCTGTTTGGGGTGTAAAAGCAGGGCTGGTTTTATGGTTTTGGGTGTGTTTACGCCCAATCATTTGTTAAACACGGAGTGATTTATGCTTTATCCATTTGATGTCGTTAAATCTTATGCCAAAATTGCACTGTGCCTAGTTGGGTTGGGTAGTTGTGTCTTTGCTCACGCCAATTACAAAGTCATGGCATACGGCAATGGCGATGACCACGAAATCCAAATAAAAGCCGAGCAAGGCGACAAAGACGCACAGGCTTTTTTGTGTGAAGTTACCGCCCAAACGCACCTTCACAATCCCAATGCCGACCGCATGATATATTGGTGTCAAAAATCTGCCGAACAAGGCGTGGCAAAATCCCAATACCGCATGGGCGAGTTTTATTATACAGGCACAGGCGTAGCCCAAGATTTTGACAAAGCACGTTATTGGTTGGAGTTGTCCGCCAATCAGGGTTTTGCCCATGCCGATCTAAACTTGGGCGTGCTGTATTTTCAAGGAAATGGTGTACCTGTGGACTATGAAAAGGCGGTTTATTGGTATCGAAAATCTGCCAATCAAAACAATCCAACCGCCCAACTGTATCTGGGCAATCGTTATCTAAACGGACAAGGCGTAAAACAAAGCGATAAATGGGCAAAGCATTGGTATCAAAAAGCCTGTGATAATGACGAACAAACCGCTTGCGATTATTTAAAAGAGCTTGCTCAGTTGAATCGCTAAGCAACAAAACACCCAATAAAAAGGAGTATTTATGGCAACTGCACCAATTCTCATTTTTGACATCGAAACCATTCCCGACCTTGATACAGGGCGGCTGCTCTACCCCGAGATTGCCACGCTGTCCGATGATGATGCCCAGACGGCTCTGACCGCCATTAGGGAAGCAGAAGCAGGCAATGCCTTTATGCGACTGCCTTTGCATAAAATCGCTTGTTTGTCCTTTTTATGGGTGAGTGAGGATAAATTTAGCTTAAAATCCCTAAGTCTGCACCAGATGAGTGAGGCGGAGATTTTGACGACCTTTTTTAGGGCATTTAATCAAAAACCCGCTCCCACGCTCGTGTCATGGAATGGGGCAGGGTTTGATTTGCCCGTCATGCTCTATCGTGCCTTGCACCATAAGCTGACCGCCCCCACGCTCTTTAATAGCCAATCGCCCAATTATCTGTATAAATATGGCGATGCTCACATTGATTTGATGGATAAATTATCACTGGGTAATTATGGCAATAAACAAAAGCTAGACACCATTGCCAGTCTGTGCGGATTTGCTGGCAAGGGCGAAATTGACGGCTCGCAGGTTGTGCCGATGGTCAAGGCAGGGCAATGGGACAAACTGACCACCTACTGTGAATCGGACGTGCTAAACACATGGCTTATCTATCTAAGATGGCAACTTTTAACAGGCAGGTTTAGCCCTGATGTGGTCGCTCATTATGAAGCACTCACTTATGATAAATTAAGCCAAATCAAAGATGGCGAGGTGGTACGTCATGCCGAGTTTTTGGATGCGTGGCGACAATGATGTTTTGGGGTGAGATTGCCTGATATGCACGAGAAAGCCGGTATGAATGATAAAGAAGTCAGCCGATTTTTAAGTCGGGTATTGCGACACAAACCTGAACTGATTGGCATTGTGCTTGATGAGCAGGGTTATACCGACATTGAGACACTGATTAAAAATGCTTGTGAATTTGGCAAGCATTTTGACCACGCTCAATTATTATCGGTCGTGGCAAATAATGACAAACAGCGATACCAAATATCCGATGACGGCACGCAAATACGGGCGGTGCAAGGGCATTCACACCCCAGCGTCAAACGCCACTATGAACCACAAACTCCGCCAAGCGTACTATATCACGGCACGGCATTTAAGTCGCTTGACAGCATAAAACAGCACGGTCTAATAGCAGGGTCTCGCCATTATGTTCACTTATCTGCCGACAGCGATACTGCCACAAAAGTGGGGTCAAGGCACGGCAAGGCGGTGGTTTTGACGATTGACACCGCCAAAATGCACGCAGAGGGTCGTATCTTTTATCAAGCTGAAAATGGCGTATGGCTAACGGAGTCTGTGGCGGTGGGGTATATTGAGTTTGGCGGGCATTAACGGCTTGCATAGCCATACCGCCAATTTTTTGTTATAATAGCTCCTTTACCCAAAAAGTGCCTTGTATGCACTTTTCTTTTTAAACCAATCCATGGTAGCGGTTATATATTTGATTGTAACAAATATCACTACCAACGCCACATCTAGGAGAATCCTATGGTAGCCATTACTTTGCCAGACGGCAGTATCAGACAATTTGACGGACATACCACCGTCATGCAAATCGCCCAAAACATCGGTGCAGGACTTGCCAAAGCCACCGTGGCAGGGCGTGTAAACGGTCAGCTTGTAGATGCCTGCGACCCTATCACAACAGACGCTACCGTAGAGATTATCACCCCAAAAAATCCCGAGGGCGTGGAGATTATCCGCCACTCCTGTGCCCACTTGCTCGGTCATGCCGTCAAACAGCTCTACCCTGAGGTCAAAATGGTCATAGGACCCGTCATCGAGGACGGCTTTTATTATGACATCTATAGCGAACGCCCCTTTACGCCTGAGGACATGAAGGCAATTGAGGAGCGTATGAAAAAGCTCATTGACCAAGATTATGATGTGATTAAAAAAATGACCCCACGAGATGAGGTCATCAAAACCTTCTCGGAGCGTGGCGAAACTTACAAACTTCGCCTAGTCGAAGATATGCCTGATGAAACGCACATGGGACTATATTATCATCAAGAATACATTGATATGTGCCGAGGCCCGCACGTCCCCAACACTCGCTTTTTAAAGGCATTTGCCCTAACCAAGATGAGCGGTGCGTACTGGCGAGGCGATGCCAAAAACGAGCAATTACAACGTATCTACGGCACAGCGTGGGCGGACAAAAAAGACTTGCAAGCCTACATCAAACGCATAGAAGAAGCCGAAAAGCGAGACCACCGCAAAATCGGCAAACAGCTAGGGCTATTCCACTTACAAGAGCAAGCCCCCGGTATGGTGTTTTGGCACCCCAACGGCTGGACGATTTGGCAAGTGCTAGAACAGTATATGCGTAAAATCCAAAAGGATAACGGCTATCTTGAAATCAAAACGCCACAAGTCGTGGACAGAAGCCTGTGGGAGCGTTCTGGGCATTGGGAAAACTATGCCGAGAATATGTTCACCACATCGTCTGAAAACCGTGATTATGCCATTAAGCCCATGAACTGCCCTTGCCATGTGCAGGTATTTAATCAAGGGCTAAAATCCTACCGTGATTTGCCCTTACGCCTTGCCGAATTTGGTTCATGCCACCGCAACGAGCCGTCTGGGGCGTTGCATGGGATTATGCGTGTGCGTGGCTTTACCCAAGATGACGCTCACATCTTTTGTACCAATGCTCAAATCCGCTCCGAAGCCCTTGATTTTATTAAATTAACGCTTGACGTGTACAAGGATTTTGGCTTTGATAACATCGCCATGAAACTCTCCACCCGCCCCGAAAAGCGTGTCGGCTCTGATGAGCTGTGGGACTTGGCAGAAAAAGACCTAGCGGACGCATTGGACGAAGCAGGGCTTGACTGGGAGCTACAAGCAGGCGAAGGGGCGTTTTATGGCCCTAAGATTGAATTTAGCCTAAAAGACTGCCTAGGGCGTGTGTGGCAGTGTGGCACATTACAGCTTGATTTTAACTTGCCAGAGCGCTTGGATGCTGAATTTGTGGGCGAATCGGGCGAACGCGAACGCCCTGTCATGCTCCACCGTGCGATTTTGGGGTCGTTTGAGCGTTTTATTGGTATTTTGATTGAGCATTATGCAGGCTTTTTCCCAGCATGGCTTGCCCCAACCCAAGCGGTTGTGATGAACATCACCGACAAACAAGCCGACAGCGTGAATGACGTGGTCGCCAAGCTAAACGCCAAGGGCTATCGTGCCGTGAGCGATTTGCGTAACGAAAAAATCGGCTTTAAAATCCGTGAACGCACCCTAGAACGCATTCCCTTTATGCTGGTACTGGGCGACAAAGAAGTGGAAAGCGGTACGGTCAATGTGCGTACAAGAGAAGGCGACAACTTGGGCAGTATGAGTCTTGATGACTTTATCGCTGTGCTGGATAAGGCGATTGCGTTAAAAGGGCGAGTCGAGCCAAAGGCGGAGTAAGTTATTTTAAATAAAAACCCATTCAAGAAATTGAGTGGGGTTTTTTTACTAAGTTTGAATAAAATTTCCAATTTCTTTATAAAATTCATATTACCATGAAAGAGGCGATTAAATTTGATAATTGTATGCTAATTAATAATTCTACCGTAAACAACAAACTATGTTTACATGGCATACCAATTGCTGATTATGACCTTGCAGGCATTGAACGTATTTTTATTCATAATCAATGGTTTGATATTTTGGATTTAAAAACCAGTGTAGCAATTTGGGGCGGTGTCAATATTCATTATCTGATTGATTATGATAAAGAAATAGCAAATTTAAGTGGTGGTATCGGCTATATTGATGATGATAAATTTTATCAGTCATTGAATGAAAAAGCGACAACCGATAATTTAACTTATTTTAAAAGATAGGCAATTGTGGTGTTGTTATTTTACAACATTATGAATAAATATGTAGGGGAAATATTCGCCTGTGATAATCATCAATACTTGGGTATTGCATTTATCTTTTCTTGTCCCAATTTTAAAATACACTCTACAAAATGAAAAAGTGCTACAGTTTCCGTTCGTGGTGAGCCTGTCGAACCATGACGGAAACCGACCCTTCGACGAGCTCAGGGAGAACGGTTTCCGTGGCAAAATTCAAATTTGTTAGCTGTATATCATTGCCAAATAATCTCATTATCTTAAATGGTGCGTGATACGCACTCTACCCCCAATGCCCCAAAAATTCACTTACAAAAATCCCCCTTGAAATCCCCACAATTTTTAAGTAAAATAAGGGTCTATCTTTTTATTTGGAGTATGACCCATTAAACCGTCAAATCGTCTAAATGTCAATGAAGACATTCGTGCCAAAGAAGTCCGCCTAGTACAGGCAGACGGCGAACAGCTTGGCGTGGTAAGCCTAAAACAGGCATTAGAGACCGCTCGTGAAAACAATCTGGACTTGGTTGAGATTGTGCCAGACGCAAGACCACCCGTCTGCAAAATCATGGATTACAAACGCTATTTGTACGAACAAAAGCAAAAAGCCAAAGAAGCCAAAAAGAACCAAAAACAGACCCAAGTCAAAGAAATCAAGCTACGCCCTGGTACCGAAGAAGCGGATTATCAGGTCAAATTGCGTAAAATCGTTGAATTTCTAGAAGACAAAGACAAGGTCAAAGTCTCCATTCGTTTTCGTGGGCGTGAGATGAGCCACCAAGAGATTGGACGAACCCAACTTGAACGTATCATCAAAGATACCGAAGAGATAGCCAGCGTAGAGCAAGCCCCCAAGGTAGAAGGTCGCCAAATGGGTATGCTCCTAGGACCTGCTAAGAAGAAATGAGTTAAATCCCAAAACCCCAATCAATGCCGATTGGGGTTTTTGTTTATTCATCGGTTGGCTGTTCTTGTAAATACATGGGATGTCCCAAAAAATACCCCGTCATTAGAACACGGTCAAAACTGTATACATGAGCGTGCGGAGCTTCTATGCACCTTCCTACCAATGGGGCGGATTGGTCGGGTTTACCATTCATGAGTAAAATCGGTGCAGTGCAAATCGGGCATACTGCTCGGATTTCGGTAATGCGTGCAATGTTGTATTTATAGTCTTTTGTTTTTCCGAAAAATTCTATTTCGGCATTATCATGAGTAAGAGACTTGAATAACAATGGAGCCTTAACAATACGATGTGTTACGATTTTGTTTAATGGAATATAAAAATAATAAAAAGTATAGAAAAATAAAACAAAAAATGATGAATAGATGATTAAAGTAGATAAACCAATGCTTAACAAATGCTGAATTAATGCCATAAAAATAACGGAAAAAACCAAGATAAATAAAGTTAATAAAAAACCAAGCATTAATACTGCAATTAGTAAAATTCCTTTAAAGCTAAACATATGCAGCTCATAATTTTTATCAAAAAATATTTTTGAAAATAAAGATATTTTTACCAAAGACTTGTCCCTGTGTTCATAATAAACTTTATTTATTGTGTTTTCTCTTTCTATGGCTTGATTGTCATTATCAATTTTTTCTACCTCTAGTCAATAATAGCTGGGATTATTGCGACCGCCGTCTGATTTGTATTCTTTAAAAACAGGCATAAATCCTAATTCTAAAAAATCAGAGATAATTTGGTTGTTGTTAAAGACAACTCTTTGTAATTCCTTTTTTATATTTTCTGGTTTTATTCTCTCTGCATTACATGATTTTGGATTGTTTTTATCATCCTTAAATTCATCGTCCAAAATATCCCATTTTGTCATTTTGGGTGTTAAATTCTTTTGTTGATTGTCATATACTGACATGACACGATTAACCAATATTTGCAAATGCGTGCGAGACTGCGTTTTGTTTGGTTGTCTTATTAACAGCTCATTGAGTTTTTCAAAAACTAAAATTTCATTATTTTTCATATGCTTAAACCTTGTAAAAACCTTTTTACCCTGTTTTTAGGGTGTTTTCGCTCATCAAAAATTTGGATAATACACTCATCTTTTAATCGGAGTATGTCCATGTTAATGAAAGTCGCTGTTAATAAGCCCAATCAATTAGTTAATATCCAGCAAGTAGAGCGTGGTTTGGCTTGTCAATGTTTCTGCTTTGAATGTGGTGAAAGTGTGGTTGCCAAAAAAGGTGATATTAAGGAACATCATTTTGCCCATGCCAGCAATAAAGAAAGCTGTTATATCAGTCCTGAGAGTATTTTACATAAATATGCCAAAGAAGTCATTATGACACAAAAACAAATTTATCTACCTGCCTTGCCAAATAGCGATGATAAACATGAAAAATTATGGCAATTTCACACCATAAATCCCGAACAAAATGTCGGCAATATCAGACCCGATTTGGTTGCAATTAGTGATGACGATATGGTATTTATAGAAATTGCGGTTACATATTTTATTCATGATGAAAAAAGAGCTTTTATTGAAAAATTGGGCATAAAAACCATTGAAATTGATTTGAGTATATTTTTAAATACCGACATGGAAATACCCAATCCATTTATCAGTAATTATATCATTCATCATTTGGAAAATAAAACTTGGATTTATCCTAAGGAGAAGATAATTGGCCAAAATCCATTATTAAACAATCAACCAATTCAACAAAATCTATCCAATCATTTAAAAGAGAGTGATACTATGTCAAGTAATAATCCTGTTTTTACCGTTGTCGGTTTACATAAATCAAAAGGTACTTTTAATAATTATGGACGCTCTATTGATTATGACAATTTGGTGGTTACAGCAATTCGACCTTTTACAGACAACCAAACCAGAGAAGGGGCTATTGGTCATACTTTTGAGCAATTTAAGATTAAGGGTTCGGAGAATTTTCATCTGTATAAAAATGTAACATTGCCGTGCCAAGCCGAGTTTGTTTTTGAAGCGGATTTTTCATCAGGCAAAATAAAAAGCAAATTAACTCAGTTGTTGTTTATTGATTAAAATCCACCCAACACAAATAAAGGGCAACACGCCCTTTATTTATCTCATGTCCGCCTTAAAGCCACGTTTTTTATCCATTTGCCAATCACGTTCTTTGAGTGTGGCTCGTTTGTCGTGGAGTTTTTTGCCTTTGGCTAAGGCGATTTCGCATTTGACTCGACTGCCTTTCCAGTAGCAGGACAAAGGGACGACCGCATAGCCTTTTTGATTGACCATGCCAAAGAGTTTGTCAATCTGCTTGCGGTGCAAAAGCAGTTTGCGGGTGCGGATATTGTCGGGATTGATGTGCGTGGAGCTGGTCAATAGGGGCTGAATGTGAGCCCCGAACAAGAACGCTTCGCCATTTTTAAAAATCACATAAGCGTCCGTGATTGCCATTTTGCCTGCTCGTATCGATTTGACTTCCCAGCCTTCAAGCGATAGACCTGCTTCAAAGGTCTCTTCGATAAAGTATTCGTGGCGAGCTTTTTTGTTGGCACAGATTTGGTTTGATGGTTTTTTTGCCATATTTATATCTCAATATTGTTTAGGGCGTGCCTGCCTTTGGTATTTGCCATGAAAAATAGGGGAAATCGCACGTTTTTCAAGGAAAAGTCCGCCGTTGATATTAAAATATCAACAAGGATTTTGACGATGAAAAACAATCCGACCACTTAATTTTAAAAAATTAAGTTAAAATCGTAAAATCTACCCGAATTAAGTGGTCGGATAGCCATTTTTCATGCAAAAATGGATTAAAGCGTTAAATTTTTACCTTATTTTATAAGAATGTTATCAAGGGTAGGCACGCCCTACCCATTATAAGAGATTTGGCGGATAATTACAAACAAACCCACGCCCCTGTTACATTTGTCCAATAAAACAGCATTTGCCTTTGGGGGTAATACTTGATAAGATAAGGCAAATTTATCATCATAGGATTTGCCATGTTAGACTCAAAACCAACCCTAGAAACCTTGCTAAATCACCGCTCGGTGCGTAAATACACTGGCGAGCCAATCTCTGATGAGATGTTAAATGCTATCTTAGAAGCAGGGCGTGCCGTCTCAACATCAAGCTACCTACAAGCGGTGAGTGTGGTGCGTGTGCGTGATAAGGCAAAGCGGACGGCATTTCGTCAAATCTCCAACAACCTAAGCGAAGACAAATATAACGAACTGTTAGCCCAAGGCAAGCGGTTGGGGCATGGCTATGTCGAAGACTGTGCCGAATATCTGGTGTTTTGCATGGACGCTTATCGTCATCATGCCCTTGCTGATGTCAATACCGACTGGACAGAAGTCATGCTTATCGGGGCGATTGACTCGGCTCTCATGGCTCAAAATATGTTGGCAACTGCCGAGAGTCTAGGATTGGGCGGGGTCTATATCGGCTCACTGCGTAACGACATTCAGCGAGCAAGCGAGCTATTGGCTTTGCCAAAACACGTTGTGCCACTGTTTGGGCTGTGTTTGGGACACCCTGATTGGAACTCTAAAATCAACCAATCGCAACGCCCACGCCTACCGCTTGATGTCATTGTCTCAACCGACATCTATCAAACCCCAAGCGATAACGTATTGTCCGCTTATAATGATGAAGTTAAAGCCTACTATGGCGGTCGTGGTTTGGAGCTGGACTGGAGGGCTCAAATCGCCGAGACCTTTGGCGGGGATGTGCGTCCGTTTATGCTGGACTACCTACAAAAACAAGGCTTTGCCAAACGCTAAGCAAACCAAAAAGTCGGACAATTGTTCGGCTTTTTCTTTTTTATAAAAAGGCATTGTTAATCAACCATACCTTTGGGGGATTTGTAGCAACTGTATTCCACTCCCATCAAAGTGCAATACAAAAACTTAGCA
>ERZ1023440.110-NODE-110-length-26102-cov-160.279764_pt1 | contig 26102 bp, 24 predicted proteins | sample MGYA00380520_ERZ1023440 | MGnify/ENA primary metagenome ERZ1023440 (study PRJEB33173, sample SAMEA4830335) | metagenome | study: EMG produced TPA metagenomics assembly of the PRJEB25223 data set...
AAGTCAATCAACAAGTGCCCACACAGATTGTCTGATATATTGTTAAAGAGCAAAATAAAGTGGTCGGCGAGATAGGATTTGAACCTACGACCCACTGGTCCCAAACCAGTTGCGCTACCAAGCTGCGCTACTCGCCGTCAGATCTTATAAAGATAAGATGGGGTGGCTAATGGGATTCGAACCCACGACAACTGGAATCACAATCCAGGGCTCTACCAACTGAGCTATAGCCACCATTAAAAGTTGTTATTGCACTGACCTGGCGCGCTCGACAAGATTCGAACTTGCGACCTTTGGCTCCGGAGGCCAACGCTCTATCCAACTGAGCTACGAACGCGTTACTGCGTCGTCGTTGCGGGGGCGTATATTAATGATTTCATAAAACCTTGTCTAGCACTTTTTGAAAAAAAATGTTTGAGCGATAGTTTTTTATTCAGTTTGTTTAAAATTCACTATTTTTTCGACTATTTTTACAACTTGGCAAATCATTATATATGTTGAATCATCCAACAATTATGAATTTGTTTATTACGTTCAAAATCTAACGGTAAGGTTTTATGCGAAATTTCTACCGCACTTAAACCTAATTCTTCCAACGCAACTAAATTCATTTTGAATCCACGTTTATTATTCGAGAAAACAATTGTGCCATTATTCGACAAAACTCGTTTTAGATTGCGCATTAATTTCACATGATCTCGTTGCACATCCCAACTGTCTTCCATACGTTTAGAATTTGAAAACGTCGGTGGATCCACAAATATCAAATCAAATTGACGATCACATTTTTCTAACCATTGAAGGCAATCTGCTTGAATTAATTTATGTTGTTTACCTTCAATATCATTCAAAATAAGATTTTGCTCCGCCCAATTAAGATAAGTATTGGACATATCAACGGTCGTTGTCGATTTAGCGCCACCAAGTGCCGCATGAACAGTTGCAGAACCAGTATAAGCAAATAAATTTAAGAAATCTTTACCTTTTGCCAACGCTCCAATCATTTTTCTTGTTAAACGGTGATCTAAAAATAAGCCCGTGTCTAAATAATCTGTCAAATTTACCCAAAGCTGCGCGCCATATTCATTCACATAAAAGTATTCGCCTTTATTGGCTAATTTCTCATATTGGTTAGTACCTTTTTGTTTCTGACGAACTTTGAGGATCAACTTATTCGTTTCTACACCTGTAACGTGCAAAGTTGCAGTAACCGCATCTAACAAACGCTGACGCGCTTTATTTTCATCAATATTTTTCGGTGCTGCATATTCTTGCACAACAATGTAATCTGCATAACGATCAACGGCTAAATTATATTCTGGCAAATCGGCATCATATAAACGATAAGCGTCTAATCCTTGTTGCTTTGCCCATTTACTAATTTTCTTAATATTTTTTTGTAATCGATTAGCAAAATCGGTTGCAACCTCCGAAGTGCGGTTAAATTCTAGTTCATTTTCAGCGGTAATTTCGTCAGATTTTCGTTCTGAAACTTGATAATTCTTCTGCACACAATCTAATGGGCCATTTTTGGCTTTAAACTGTCGGCTGGCACGCATTCTCAAACAATCAAGTAATGTGGATTCGCTACTAAAAACAGAAACATTCCAACCACAAAATTCTTTTTTAAGTCTTTGCCCAAATACAGAATAGAGCGCGATCAATGCTGGGGTTGTGCCTAAGCGTTCCCCATAAGGTGGATTACAGATAACCGTACCGACTTCATTTAAACGAGGATTTTTCAACGCTGCAACATCACCTTGCTGCCATTTAATTAAATGTGAAACACCTGCATTTTGTGCATTCTTTTGCGCCTTTTTTAATACGCGGTGATCGAGGTCAAATCCATAAAAGTGCGGTTGAATTTCACGTTGTTTTTCTTCTGCTAATTCAATCGCTTCATTTTTTACTTTTTCCCAAGCCGATTGATTATGCGCTTTCCAAAAATCAAATCCCCAATGTAAACGATAAAGTTGCGGTGCAATTTTGGCTTCCATTTGTGCCGCCTCAATTAAAAGCGTGCCAGAGCCACACATTGGATCTACTAATGGAGAACCCACTTGCCAACCTGAACGCAGAACAATTGCCGCAGCTAGAGTTTCACGTAAAGGAGCTTGACCTGCATCTTCACGATAGCCTCGTAAATGTAATGCTTCCCCACTTAAATCTAAAGAAATCACTAAATTTTCACGATTCAAATAAGCATGGATACGCACGTCCGGCTGAATTTTATCTACATCGGGACGAGCTTTACCTTGACGTTCAAAGTAATCGACAATTCCATCTTTAACGCGCATCGCACCAAATTGAGTATGACGAATTTCTTGGTTGGTTCCATTAAAATCGACAAAGAATGTAACTCTTTCATCAAATAGCCCTAACCAATTAAAGCCTGAAACAGCCGCATAAAGATCCAAATCACTGTAAATTTTAGTTTCAATCAAAGGAAATAAAATGCGTGAAGCAAGGCGTGACCAAAGTAAAGTGCGGTATAAAGTTTCGTCATCTGCTTGATAATGAACGCCACCTTGAACCACTTTTGCCTCTTGCGCACCAAGTTCAGTGAGTTCAACTTTTAATAATTCTTCAAAGCCACGAGAAGTCGTTGCAAATAATTGTTTCATTTAGGTACCGATTTTGAAAATTTTGAGGGATTATAGCATAGAAAAAGATGATCTAATTGAGATCATCATAGCGAGTTAAACTGTAAAAAGAAAAGCCCTGATTTTCTAAATCAGGGCTTCAAAATTTGCTGGTTGCGGGGGCCGGATTTGAACCGACGGCCTTCGGGTTATGAGCCCGACGAGCTACCAAGCTGCTCCACCCCGCGTCTGATGAGGCGTACTATACTCGCTTAAAATTTAATTGCAAGAATTAAACAAAACTTTATCAATTGTTTGTTAATAAAATGTTCAATGTGTAGTTTTATTAAGCAATTTCACTAAATAACACTGGTTGTTTTCTGTAAATTTTGATAGCGTATGCGACCTTATTTCTGCTTACTTTAGGATTGAAAATGTCGGTGTGTAAACCATTTTGGTTCAAAACTTTTTCTATCTCAATTATTACCGCACTTTTGGTGTCTTGTACCTCTAACATAAAAAACATTCAGATTCCCACCACCTTAAATGGTAGTGATCCTCAACAATTCGGTGCAAAATATACCAATCGAACTTATCAGCAAGCAGCGCTTGTGCCTGTATCCAACATAGAAAACCAAAGTGCGGTAATAAATCAAGGCGATTTTTTAACACAGCTTTCCAATATAAAAAATTATTCGAGTAAACTTTCCACCAATTTTTACGACAATTATGAAAAGATTACAAATTGGGTTCTTTCTGGGGCAAATATTAATGAACTCACTCAATTTAATATCCATCCGCAAATTATGCGTGGATTTGATGGGTATCAAAATGTACTGATGACAGGCTATTATTCGCCTATACTTTATGCTCGTCATACCCCACAAGGTCAATTTAAAAATCCAATTTATCGTATGCCTGTAAAAAAACGTCTAAGTCGAGCACAAATTTATGCGGGCGCATTAACGGGAAAAAGATTAGAGTTAGCATATAGCGATTCAATGTTAGAAAACTTTTTACTTGGTGTACAAGGCAGTGGCTATGTAGATTTTGGCGATGGTAATCTTAACTATTTTGCTTACGCAGGACAAAATGGTTACCCTTACACGGCTATCGGGCGTTTATTAGTAGAAGATGGCGAAATTCCAAAAGAAAAAATGTCTATTCAAGCAATTCGAGAATGGGGTAATCGTAATCCCTCTCGTGTACAAAGCTTGTTAGAACGCAATGAAGCTTATGTATTCTTTAAAAATGATCCAAGTGGCAAAGTGAAAGGCTCTGCGGGCGTTCCTCTTGTAGCAATGGCTTCAGTGGCATCAGATCGCAATATTATCCCGTCTGGTTCTGTGCTTTTAGTCGAAGTACCCGACATTGATAATAACGGAAACTGGATTGGCACACACAAATTACACTTAATGGTTGCACTTGATGTAGGCGGTGCAGTGAAAGGTCATCACTTTGACTTATATCGTGGTATCGGTGCTAGAGCAGGACATATTGCAGGGCTTTCAAAACACTACGGTAGAGTATGGGTATTACGGTAATGGCTAGAATAGATAATTACGAACAACGCTTTGGTGGCATTGGGCGACTTTATACGCCTGATGGCTTAGCGCGCTTACGCCAAGCGCATATTTGCGTAATAGGCATTGGTGGCGTGGGTTCTTGGGTCGTGGAGGCCTTAGCACGTTCAGGTATTTGCGAACTCACATTAATTGATATGGATGATATTTGCGTCACAAATATCAATCGCCAACTTCCTGCGATGAGCGGCACAATCGGCAAATTAAAAACTGAAGTCATGTCAGAGCGAGTAAAATTAATTAACCCAGAATGTACCGTCAATATTATTGATGATTTTATCTCGCCAGAGAATCAATCGGATTATCTCAACCGAGGCTATGACTACGTCATTGATGCCATTGACAATGTGAAAACTAAAGCGTCGCTGATTGCTTATTGTAAACGTAACAAAATTAATGTGATTACTATTGGCGGTGCTGGCGGTCAAACTGATCCAACCCAAATTCAAATTGCCGATCTCAGTAAAACTATTCAGGATCCGCTGCTCGCCAAAGTGCGGTCAGTTTTACGCAAGGATTACAATTTTAGCCAAAATCCAAAGCGCAAATTTAGTATCGATGCGGTATTTTCAACACAACCTTTAATATTCCCACAAATGACTGAAGGCTGTTCTACTTCTGCCACAATGAATTGCGCAAACGGATTTGGTGCAGCCACGATGATTACGGCAACCTTTGGTTTTTTTGCCGTTTCTCGTGTAATAGATAAATTACTAAAGAAAAAATCTTAATCACCTCTTGAAAATGCACATTGACCATAAATGTGCATTTTTTATTGAATGAAACCTATTGACTTTGAAAATGAAAAATTTTCCCTCTTTTTACTATAAAATCGTTGCAATTTATATAAAAAGGCGTACTCTTTTTTCCCTTTGAGAATTACTACCAACAAGTAAGGAAACATAAATATGAAAAAACTTTTAAAAATTAGTGCCGTTTCTGCCGCACTTTTAAGTGCGCCAATGATGGCGAATGCCGATGTATTAGCATCAGTAAAACCTTTAGGCTTTATTGTTTCATCTATTGCAGATGGCGTAACTGGTACACAAGTCCTTGTTCCTGCAGGCGCCTCTCCGCATGATTACAATTTGAAATTATCTGATATTCAAAAAGTAAAATCTGCAGATTTAGTTGTATGGATTGGTGAAGACATTGATTCATTCTTAGACAAACCAATTAGCCAAATTGAACGTAAAAAAGTGATTACCATTGCCGATCTTGCGGATGTAAAACCTTTATTAAGTAAAGCTCACCACGAGCATTTCCATGAAGATGGCGATCATGACCATAAGCACGAACACAAACATGATCATAAACACGACCACGACCATGATCATAAACACGAGCATAAACACGATCACGAACATCATGATCACGATCATCACGAGGGTTTAACAACAAACTGGCACGTTTGGTATTCTCCAGCTATCAGCAAAATTGTTGCACAAAAAGTAGCGGATAAATTAACTGCACAATTCCCAGATAAAAAAGCGTTAATTGCACAAAATCTTTCAGATTTTAACCGCACTTTGGCAGAACAAAGTGAAAAAATTACGGCACAACTTGCAAATGTTAAAGATAAAGGTTTCTACGTTTTCCACGATGCTTATGGTTATTTCAACGATGCTTATGGTTTAAAACAAACGGGTTACTTTACCATCAATCCATTAGTGGCACCGGGTGCAAAAACTTTAGCGCACATTAAAGAAGAAATTGATGAACATAAAGTAAATTGCTTATTCGCAGAGCCTCAATTTACGCCAAAAGTGATTGAGTCTTTAGCGAAAAATACTAAAGTCAATGTAGGACAACTCGACCCAATTGGCGATAAAGTTACTTTAGGTAAAAATTCTTATGCAACATTCTTGCAATCTACTGCAGATAGCTACATGGAATGTTTAGCTAAATAAATCTTTCTAAAAACAATGACCGCACATAAAAGTGCGGTCATTTTCTTTGCTAAATTTGATATTTAGTTTTATCTCCAATATCAAAATGCAAAGGCATTCGCCATTTTTGTATCGCTAAAACTAAAAGTAATACGCCAGAAATAATAGAAAAAATGCGTAGTGCAATAAGATTATTTAACACCCACGAAAACCACAAGCAAGCCACAAATATCGGCTGTAAATTTAGCAAAGGCACGCGGAAACAAAAATATTCTTTAAAACACAAGCCACCTAAAGTAAGTAACGCACCGCCAAGAGCCAACGCAGGATAATGATTAATATAAAAAAGTAATCCTATCCAAGTAGCAAATTGAAAAAGCAATCGAAAAGATTTTAAGTAAATGTGTAACGAAGAGGCACAACAGGTTGCCGCAATTAATATAAATGTGAGTGATAAATCTGGATACCAACTCACTGTAAGAACAGCCAACGCCGCTATCACAAAACCAGTTCGGTAAATAATAACAGTCAGATAATCTAAAAAATCCATCGGTGATTTAATATGTGGATCAGCCATTGTATAAATGTTCCTTTTTATGAATTACAAATTAAAAATAAATATAGCCTAAAAGTCAGAAATAAAAAGTACAGTCAATTTAGAAACAGGTTCTAAATTAACCGCACTTTTATTATTTCAGTTTTAGCTTATCAAGAATTTTTTGATGAATGCCACCAAAACTGCCGTTAGACATCACTAAAATATGATCCGTAGGTTGAGCCTCTGCAACAATCATATCCACTAATCGATCTAAATTTGCATTCCAATAAGCAGGTTGTACACATTGGTTTGCAATATCTGCCACTTCCCAAGAAAGTTGTTCAGGTTGAAGCATAAACACGGCATCAGCTCGACCAAGTGCAGGCGCGATGTCATCTTTGTGAACACCCATTTTCATTGTGTTAGAACGAGGTTCAAGCACTGCAAGAATACGAACACCACCAACTTTATCTCGTAAAGCGGTTAGCGTAGCAAGAATAGCTTCTGGATGATGAGCAAAATCATCATAAACCGTAATGCCATTAACTTCACCTTTCACTTCTAAACGACGTTTAGCATTCACAAAAGATCCCAACGCTTTGCACGCATCTTCAATAGCAACGCCAGTATGATGAGCCGCAGCGATCGCCATTAACGCATTATGCATATTATGTTGTCCCACTACATTCCATTTTACTTCTGCCACTTTTTCTCCATGATGGAAGACAGCAAAATGTGAAGCATCATTTGTAATACGTTCAGCAAACCACTCGTTATCTTTGCCTAAAAATTGCTGTTGAGACCAACATCCCAATGCCAAAGTTTCTTTTGCACTTTGTTCACTCGCCGAACTTAATACCAAGCCACTGGCTGGGATAGTTCGAATCATATGATGAAATTGGCGTTGGATCGCTTTGAGATCATCAAAAATATCTGCATGGTCAAAACTAATGTTATTTACGATAAGTGTACGAGGATTGTAATGGACAAATTTCGAACGTTTATCAAAGAAAGCTGTATCATATTCATCAGCTTCAATAACAAAATAAGGGCTATCTCCTAAACGAGCTGAAATGCCAAAATTACCCGCAATTCCTCCGATTAAAAAACCTGGTTTTAAGCCATTTTGTTCTAAGATCCACGTTAGCATACCTGTTGTGGTTGTTTTTCCATGCGTACCTGAAATCGCCAATACCCAACGATCTCGCAATAAATGATCATGTAACCATTGAGGGCCAGATGTATATTTCAAATTATTTTCCAACACATATTCTACGCAAGGATTACCACGTTTCATCGCATTACCAACAATTACCATATCAGGCGCAGGTTGTAATTGTGCAACATCATAATTTGGAATAATCTCGATACCTTGCTCTTCTAAAAAAGTGTTCATTGGAGGGTAAACATTAGTATCGGAACCCGTTACGTGATAGCCCATTTGTTTAGCAATCATCGCCACACCGCCCATAAATGTGCCACAAATACCTAAGATATGAATATGTTTCATTGTATTTCTCTGTTGATTAAGGAAAACGAAAAATATGATAAAACAACTTCTATGAACTTTCAAAAGAAAAGACCATCATACCAAACTATATGATCTATAATTAACGCCACTGAACTATTATTTAACCACTTCAATAGGAATAAACAATGAAATTTAAGCGATAAAACAATTTCAGAAGCACAATAGCTCACTATTTACAAAGAAAATAATCAGCCGTTCTATGTAGCAAATCTTCCTGCATTACAATTTGGAAAAAGTATTCAAGTCGATATTATTGGGACTTCAATTCATTTTGCTGACGGTACCCAAATTGGTTTAGTTTCAGAACAAAAATAATCCTATAAAAAATGCCTGTGTAAAACAGGCATTTTTTTATCCGCACTTTTAAGCAATTCGCTCAAAACCAGCTTTCAAATCTGCAATTAGTTCATCCACATTTTCAAAACCAATATGCACACGAATTAATGAACCTGTAAGATTACGTTTAATATTTGGACGAATATGTGCAATTTCTTCTGGTTGATTACAAAGAATTAGAGACTCAAATCCTCCCCATGAATAAGCCATAGCGAACAGTTGAAAATGATCCATAAATTTTGATACTTGCTCTGAAGTTAATCGCTGGGTTAATTCAAAAGAAAATAAACCACTGCTTCCACTAAAATCACGTAAAAAGAATTCATGACCAGGGCAACTTGGTAAAGCTGGATGGTACACAGTTTTTACTTCTGGTTGCTCACTCAACCATTTTGCCACTTTAATACTGCTTTCCTGATGTTGTTTTAATCGTACCCCCAATGTACGGATACCACGAGCAGTCGTATAAGCAGAATCTGCATCAACCATTTGCCCCATTAAATAGGAATGTTCTCTAAGTTGATCCCAAGTTCGCGCATTCGCAACGGCAGTACCAATCATAATATCTGAATGACCCACTAAATATTTCGTACCCGCCTGAATAGAAATATCAATATCATGCTCTAACGCTTTAAATAGAACACCTGCCGACCAAGTATTATCAATCATAATCACAATATTAGGGTTCACCTTTCTTGCAGCCTTCACAATAGTCGGAATATCGGGAATTTCCATTGTAATAGAACTCGGTGCTTCTAAGAAAAGTACTTTTGTATTCGGTTGAATAAGCGTTGCAATATCCGCACCAATAAGAGGATCGTAATAAGTTATATCGATCTGCATTTTTTTCAGCACAATATTACAGAAATATTGGGTTGGCTCGTAAGCTGCACCACTCATTAACACATGGTCGCCAGTTTTAACAAAAGAAAGAATCGAATTAGTTACTGCTGCTGTACCACAAGGATAAAGATAACAACCTGCCCCCCCCTCCATTTCGCACATTAAATCTTGTAAAGCAAAATGTGTTAGCGTCCCTCTTCTGCCATAAAATAATTCGCCTTTTGCTCTACGTTGAGTAGCGTGTTTTTTATCTTCAATACTGTCAAATAGTAATGAAGAAGCTCGCTGTAAAACAGGGTTTACCGATCCTTGTGAAAAACGTTTTTGACGCCCTGCATGGACAAATGTTGTTGAGAGATTGTGTTGTTGCATATTTCCACCTTATTTTAGATAAGATTAATTGCTTTAATAGATAAAATCGAGTATAAAATGTCGGCGTTTCAAATAGAATCGCACCGCTATTTTGTGTGGCAAAACTTTAACTTAACTTTATATAGGAATTATGACTATGGTATTAGTAACCCGTCAAGCACCAGATTTTACTTCATCTGCTGTATTAAGCAATGGCGAAATCGTTGATAACTTCAACTTTAAAAAACACATTGCTGGAAAAGCTGCAGTAATCTTTTTCTACCCATTAGACTTTACCTTTGTTTGCCCTTCTGAGTTAATCGCATTTGACCACCGTTATGAAGAATTCAAAAAACGTGGCGTAGAAGTAGTTGGTGTTTCTATCGACTCTCAATTCACTCACAATGCATGGCGTAACACCCCAACTGAAAATGGTGGTATCGGTCAAGTTAAATATGCATTAGCGGCAGACGTAAAACACGAAATTGCTCAAGCATACGGTATTGAACATCCAGAAGCAGGCGTTGCATTACGCGCTTCATTCTTAATCGACAAAAATGGCGTTGTTCGTCACCAAGTAGTAAACGATCTTCCATTAGGTCGTAATATCGATGAAATGTTACGTATGGTTGATGCATTACAATTCCATGAAGATCACGGTGAAGTTTGCCCTGCTCAATGGGAAAAAGGTAAAGAAGGGATGAAAGATAACCCTGAAGGTGTTGCAAAATACTTAAAACAAAACGCTGATAAACTTTAATCCGTAATTATTTACAAGAAAGCCACATAATGTGGCTTTTTTTATATTCTTAGATACTTTAGAATAGGCATATCTCTAACACCAAGAGCGGTTCATTTCTATGAAATTCAATATCCCAATTTTCCTAACGATCTTTCGAGTCATTTTGATTCCTTTTTTCGTGATTGCATTTTATTTACCCATTGAATCATCTCCTTTCATCACAACACTGATTTTTTTTATTGCAGGTGTCACTGACTGGCTAGATGGCTATCTAGCTCGTAAATGGAAACAGACCACGCGCTTTGGTGCATTTCTTGATCCTGTTGCTGATAAAGTAATGGTAGTGGCTGCACTAGTTTTAATTGTCGAACATCAACATACATTTTGGATAACCATTCCTGCCATTATTATGATTTCTCGTGAAATTATCATCTCCGCATTACGTGAATGGATGGCAGAGCTTGGGGAACGTAGCAAAGTCGCAGTCTCTTGGTGGGGAAAATGGAAAACCACAGCGCAAATGTTAGCACTAGGCGGATTATTATGGCGTTATAACAACTATATGGAAATAGCAGCAATTATCTTACTTTATATCGCCGCTATTTTAACTATATGGTCAATGATCCAATATTTACAAGTAGCAAAAGGAAGCTTGCTAGATAATATTCAATTATAAATTTAAATAAAACACAGTTATTTTTTATGATAACCATCTATATTTGAGTTATTTTTAATCAAATAAAATATTTTTTATTTTTTTCGTTTGACAGCAATATATAAATCCGTAAAATACGCCCCGTTGTCACGTAGCAGTGCTGATTAGTGATAAATGCGGGAATAGCTCAGTTGGTAGAGCACGACCTTGCCAAGGTCGGGGTCGCGAGTTCGAGCCTCGTTTCCCGCTCCAATTTGCCCGAGTGGTGGAATCGGTAGACACAAGGGATTTAAAATCCCTCGCCTTTCGAGGCGTGCCAGTTCAAGTCTGGCTTCGGGCACCATCTAATTCCAAACCAATAATCAGTACCTAGTCCAATACTTAACTTTAATTTTTAATTATCGTTAGGTGAGGAATTATGGACTTCTCTTCTGTTTCTAAAAAACCTTATATTATTACTGTCGCTTGTACTAAAGGCGGTTCTGCAAAAAGTACAAATGCTGCCAATATTGGGGCGTTCTGCGCTGACCACGGTTTAAGAACTCTTCTTATTGATACTGATACTCAACCAACCTTAAGCTCTTATTATGCTTTAACTGAAGAAGCTCCCGGTGGTATTTATGAGTTTTTAACCCGTCGTGATATTGAACCTTCCCATATCATTTCAAAAACATCCATTCCTAATTTGGATTTAATTCAATCAAATGACCCATCAAACAATGTAAGTCAAACTCTACGTAATGCCCCTGATGGTGCAATTCGATTTAGTCACTTAATTAAAAACATTGATAATTATGATGTTATTGTGGTTGATACTCGAGGTACTAGAGACATTACTGTCGATATGTCTGTCTTAGCAGCTGACATCCTATTCTGCCCTATTCTTCCACACATTCTTTCTGCGAAAGAATTTATCCGTGGAACTATCGGAATGTATCAAGATTTAGAAACCTTTGAATCATTTGGCTTCAAATTACCGCCTCTCAAAGCTATCGCAAATTGCGTTGATAATACTAATGACGTGAAATTTGTACTCAATCAATTACACGTACTCTTTGAAACCAATTTTGATGAAAGCAAAACCTTCCTTGATTTTTCAATCCCTGCGCATGTGGCATATAGAGAAGCTGCAACTTATTCATTGCCAGTTTATCGCCATAGCCAAGCTGAATATCCTGTTATCAAAGAACTGTGTTGCTTGTTACTCCCTCAATTTAAAACACTTTTTGATAAACCAATGAAAAAGGAAGGCTAATATGACTGATAAACTTATTGCTTCTATTGAAGCGGAAAGTGCGGTCATTGGTGCTCTCATTATTGATAATGACAAATTTGATGAGATCGCAACTTTACTGCGCTCTGATGATTTTTATGTCTCAGCTCATAAAGTATTGTTTGAAGGTGTTAGCCATCTATTAACACAAGGAAAACCCGCTGATATTTTAACTTTGGAGCAGTATTTCAAAGATAAAAAACTGATTGAGCAGATAGGGGGATTAGCATATCTAGCAGAAGTTATTCACAATACTCCTTCTGCATCAAATATCACTGCCTATGCTGAGATTATTTCTCGTTATAGCAAACAACGTCGTTTTTTGACCCTGGGCCAGTTTATTGTAACTGAAATGCAATCTTCAAAAGATGAAATTGAATTAACTTCTTTTGAGGAAAGTGTTGATAAGCAATATACCAATATTGTCATCGAACAAGAGACGGATGGTGTTGCTGATCTTAATGCAAGTTTCGAGCGAATCCTTTCTCGCATGGAAACGTCCTCTATTAATGCCGATCCAGTTAGTGGAACACCAACAGGCATTATTGAATTAGATAGAGCAACAACAGGCGGTCAACCAGGAGAACTTATCATTATTGCAGCTCGTCCAGCAATGGGTAAAACAACCTTTGCACAAACAATTGCCGCAAGTACGTTAGATAAATTTCCTGACAGCCCTATCCAATTTTACAGTCAAGAAATGCCAGCTGATCAACTATTAGAACGTTTTATGGCAATGCGCTCTCGCGTCAGCTTGCAATCTATTCGTCAAGCGACTGAGCTTGAAGAGGAAGAATGGACTCGCCTTGCTAATGCAATGGGAACAATTAAAAAAGACTGGAAAGGTCGTTTGTTAATTGATGATGAAGCTTCTTTAACACCTCATCGTTTACGCGCCAAAGTACGTAAAAACACTCGTCTATACGGCAAACCTAAAGCGATTTTCATTGATTATATCCAACTAATGAGAACTGGAAATAAAACTGAAAATCGCAATTTAGAACTTGCCGAAATATCCAATGATTTAAAGAAATTAGCCAAAGAAACTGGATGCCCAATTTATGCATTATCTCAACTAAACCGAGGTTTAGAAAATCGAGCTAATAAGCGTCCAATCAATGCCGACTTACGTGACTCCGGCTCTCTTGAACAAGATGCTGATGTCATCATTCATCTTTATAGAGATGAAATCTATAACCCTGACACAGAAGATAAAGGCATTGCGGAAATCATCATTGGTAAACAGCGTAATGGCCCGTTAGCCACAGTAAAAACACTGTTTCAAGGTCAATACAGCATTTTTGAGAATTTAACGACACAGGATAGATATTATGAATAATCCATTTATTGCTAAAAATAAAAAACAACAAAGTCAATTAGACGCGATTGCGAAAGGATTAAATGTTCAACCTATTAATAATCAGTCTGCTGCTTATCAAACAACAACAGCAACACATTATCCTGCGCAATCTAAATACATTACCGTTACGTTAGATAAATTACGCCCTTATGAACACAACCCTCGTAAGACACGTAATCCTAACTTTGAAATGATTAAAGAGTCAATTCGTCGTCGTGGTCTTGATCATAAACCAAATATCACTCAACGACCTGGCGAACCTTTTTATATCATCGCTGACGGTGGGAATACTCGTATTCAAGCATTAAAAGAACTGTTTACAGAGACTCAAGATCAACGTTTTTGGTCTATTGAATGCTTATATAAACCCTGGAAAGGTGAAAGTGCTGATAGTGTAGAAGCGGAATTAGATTTGCTTATTGGTCATTTAATTGAAAATGATACACGTGCAGATTTAACCTTTATTGAGAAAGCGTTGGGAATTCAGCAAGCGAAAGAATACTACGAGAAAAAGTTAGGAAAAGCACTTTCTTCTCGTGAACTATCTACTGAGTTAGAAAAAGACGGATATATCATATCTCATACTTTAATTGCCAAGATGGAAAAGTGCATAAACTTCCTATATCCATATATTCCTGATGTGTTATTTAATGGTCTAGGTCATGCGCCAATTGATAAATTGCTTGCGATTCGTAATAACGCCTTAGCCATTTGGCAAAATTATCAATTTGAATTAGATGTGACCTTTGATGAAATTTGGGGACACAGCCTAGCTCGTTGTAATGATGACCAACCGTTTCATATCAAAGTCTTCCAAGACCATCTCATTGATGAAATGTCATCTATGTTAGGTGATCGTGTAAGTTATGAAGTCCTTTACCTTGAAATTGATCTCGATGAGCAAAAATTCAAGAAAATGGCGCAAAAACAACACGAAATACAGCAAAGCGTACAAGAAAGTATCCAAGATGTTCAAGCGTTTAATACACCTCAGCCACAAGAAACCGTATTAGATACATTATCTCAACCTAGTGTAGTCACTACTCCAAAAATGACTACTACTGAAAAAAAATCAATACCTGCGCCAGTATTAAAGCAAGCAAGTGTTGAAATTTCTCCTTCATTTGAGAATGAAACAGAGGATGAAGAGTTTGATGAAACTAATGCTAATTCAGAAGGGCTTTCTTTTGATTTTGCTAAAAATTTAACTCAACAATTTGGCATTACTCCTGGCATGAGCATTCAGGAGCAACGCCAACAACGTGCAGAAGAAAATGGATTAGGCTTTGCTTGCGTAGGCCGTCAACCAGTTGATGATATTTGGAAAATTTATCCTGGTCGTCAGCATAAAGTAGAAGCTTATTCACTAGCACTCGACATTGCGGAAAGTGTTGGATTAACTGACTACATTGAACATGTAGTAAAAGAGCCTGTTGATTACACTTACCGCGTAAAACCATTAGATAAAGATGTGAGCGGTGTAGCACAGATGTGTTATGACTTCTTAAATTTATTACAAACAGATGTGCACCCACAGACATCTTTCACCTTATTACCGGAATATTTACTCAATACTCAAGAAATTGATGATACCACGCTAGTTAAATTATTCCGTTTAATTCGCCTCGTTCGCTATATTCGTTCAGAAGGAGATGCATAATGAGCATGTTCAGCAATTTAAACCAAGTGGTATTGAATGAGATTTTGGTTAATTTACAAGAAGGCAATATCAATGTTTGCCGGAACTATGGTTTCTCAAAACAAGAATTGCAAGAAATTGAAAAACTCAGCACAGAGGAAGTTTATGAACTGGCTAACACCAAAGCTCCCTTTGCCAAAGTTGAAATTAATCACGATGCATTTTGGCGATTAGTGGCTCGAGTACGCATGTCGTCACAAGAACGTCGCCTTATTGATCGCGCATTAATGTTAGGTGCATCCATCCAAATGCTCAATTCCTACTTCGGCTTAACCACTTCAAAAGTATCTGCTCGTCGTAGCCTACTTGGAAAACAAGAACCAATGGGACGTAAGCCAGCTGCAACCGAAGAGGAAGAAAAATTAATTTGGGACTTATGGCAAGAGCATAAAGGTGATGTTCAAACAATTGAATCAACAGAAGGACTAGAGCTGTTAATTTTAATTGCGGAAGAAACCGGTATTAATTTAACTGAAATTTGGAAACTTGTTAGCCGCTGGAATGCAGCTTAAAAAACATAACGCCCAACCTAGTGCGTTACGTTAAGTTGGGCGTTATTCATATCGTTAGTAAGGAACTTGGGAAAGTTCATTGGCTATTGTAAAGATGTTTAAGCACATTGCAACAATAAAAATGAAATATTCTCAGAGAGAATTAAATTATGGAAACAAAATTACAAGAGCATGGGTTGCTCTTTTTTGGCAACCAGCATGAAACAGTTCCAACCCGTTTGCTATTTGATCCTTATTTAACATCAAGAGCAAAATTGGCATGGCAACTTATAAAATACAAAGCAAGAGAATTTCAATCAGGCATGTTCCCATCATACGAAGTGCTTGCAAAATTACTTTCAGATAAACCTTATGATGAAGCAGAACTCTCGCGTAAGCTAGTTAGCCAAACGTTGTTATTACTTAGATTAACTCGTTGGCTAACACTTTGTGAAACTGTACGTAATGAGCAAGGTCAAGTATTGGGTAATTTTTACATCCTTCATGATGAACCTATGCCAATCATTGATACGATTCAATTAAACCATGATTACATCGCACTCCTTGAAAAATCCATTCAGCATCGAGATAACTTTGTGCGAGGTGTAGCAAACCATATTGTAGAAAACCTGCTCTCGGATAATACTCAGTGGCATTATATTTCTCACATTGATTGGATGCGAGCTCGCCTTCAAGACTATCAAAAACGTCCAAAAATGGATATTTCAGAGCAAGAAGAATCAACATTTATTCAAGAAAACTTACTAAGTTCCAATAAGGAACTCAATGAAAAAACAGGGGAACTCAGTAAAAATAACCTTAGTTCCAAAATGGAACTCAGTAAAATCAAGCAGAGTTCCAAAAGGGAACTCAGTGCCCAAAATGATGATAAGTCATTGATTTCAGGCTTAGTTCCAAAAGGGAACTCAGGTTTTTCACAGTACAGTACAAGTACTAGTATTTATATAAATACGTACTGTACTGGTAATGTGGATGAAATTGACTGGCCGACTAATATTCAGTTTTCATCATTGGAAAAAACAGCAATTATGCAAGCAATGCGTGGACTTGATTTAGGAATCTGTAAAGCGATTTTATTTGAGCTTGAACAGCGTGTGGCAAAAGGTGAAGTGAAAAAACCACAAGGCTATGTAGTGACATTAATCCAACGTGCACACCGTGGTGAATTTAAACCATATTTGTATGAACAATTTTTGGCTACACAAGCGCAATCATTATCATCAAAAAATCGGTTATCACAACATGATGAAACTAGCTTAGTTAATAATGTGAAAGCCGATAGCGCAATAAAACCAATGCGAGTGCAATCTGAAGAAGAGCGAAAAGCGAGAGCTGATCGCATTCGACAATTTAAGGCTTCAATTTGCAATTGAATAAGCTGTATAAAAAGTGAATAGTATAGAAGGATTCTACAAAGTACAAAAATTAACCACTGTAAAGGGGCTTTACAAAGTACAAAAATTAACCACTGTAAAGGGGCTTTACAAAGTACAAATTTTAACCAGTGTGCTAGGGTTGCACGGTGAACAAAAATTAACCACTGTAAAGGGGCTTTACAAAGTACAAATTTTAACCAAATGATAAAAGGTGACATAACATGACAACAACATACAACCAACAACTTGGGCCGTTACGCAGTGAGATTACATTTACGCTTCATACCCAGTATGCAACTCGTCTTTGGAATGGTCGTGACTTAGTTAAAAATGAAGCAGGTGAAGTCGTTACATCATCAATTCTCAGTATTCCTAATGCTCTATCTCTATTGAGCCAAATTCAGCAAGCTGCTGAACAAGATGATCCTTATGCTGATGATTATCTACTTCGTTTTGAACAAAAAGTCTTAGGATTTCGTAAAGAAATGCAAGATATGACCTGGAGAATGGTTAATCTCTACAGTGAGAAAATCCCTGAAAACTTTCAAATTGAGCGTTGCGCCAATATTGCTCCGATTCAATACCCTATTTTTGTGAATACTCAGCTGGGTTATCAATTATTGTATCTTTTGGCTGACTTTGATTCGTTAGCTCGTACAGTGATGACCGCTTCACATATTGCATTACTTACAAAAGATGATGCGTATGATTGGTTAGAATCCGGTGCTAAATTAATTCGTCGTGCATTTGGTGTGCTTGAGAATTACCGAAATTCCGGTATTACACGCCAAGATGCGCTTGAAAATAACGCTCGCTATCAAGCTGCTGTAAAACGTATGAAATATACCTTAACGCCTGACGTGCTTTCCGGTACAACACGTGCAACATTTGCTCCAACAATTAAAAAATCATCACTTGCTGAATCAGATGATAATGGCTCTGTTGAAGTCCAAATTACAGCAAATAAAACTGAATAATGGAGATTGGGATTATGGATAACGTGCTCATTCCTTCTGATATGTATAAACAATTAGGACGCACAACCCCACTTAATGACTCGCTGAAACAGTTATTCAGTGAGTTAGACTCAGTGCAACAGTATGAATTACTAGCTGAATCCCTTGCTACAGTCCGTGAAGCTTTAATGTTGCAGCAGAATGAAATGTTGCAGAACGTTCGTAAAAGTGAACTTAGTGTATTACCTATTCACATGATCCGAGATAAAGCATCATCATCCGGTGGGACGTTTTTACGCTGGCGCAGTTTTCAAGCCTCTAAGACTGGTGATGCTGTGTTAAATCCGGTATTTAATAATCCTCAGTTATCTTCAGACTTACGACAAAAACTTGTCTCAGCTGAGAAAGAACGCATTTTGATTAATCTGCAGGTCTCCGTACTAAATTTTATGATGAGACAGGTATCAAGTGCGGTAGATAAAATTAAAGAGATAGAAGATCATTTATAACATTCACATTTGTGAACGTTGGATCTTCTAGTTTGTAATCGGCTAATTTATATAGTTTGTGATCGGCTCACTAAAAGGCCTTTTAAAGGTAAGGGGACAAGCCCCTTACCTTAACGAAAAAAAAGCCTTTGCCTTTCGTGGTTGTGTTAAAAAATCTCTGTGTTTTTTACTGAATTTACCCTTAAGGATTAGATGTAAAAAATGCACAATCTTGACAGTTAATTTTGTGATTTAGGAGAAATCAATATGGCTGGAATTAATAAAGTAATTATCGTGGGACATTTAGGTAATGATCCTGAAATGCGAAGCATGCCGAATGGTGAGGCAGTTGCAAATATCAGTGTAGCAACTAGCGAAGCTTGGACGGATAAAAACACCGGTGAACGTCGTGAAGTGACTGAATGGCATCGAATCGTTTTTTATCGCAAATTAGCTGAAATTTGCGGTCAATACCTCAAGAAGGGAGCTCAAGTCTATATTGAAGGTCGCTTACGTACTCGTAAATGGCAAGATCAAAACGGGCAAGATCGTTATACCACGGAAATCCAAGGTGATGTAATGCAAATGTTAGGTACTCGCCCTCAAAGTGCAGATGGTGCAAATAATTCTCAGCCAATGCCACAACAAGATGCATCGGCAAATACTTTTGATGATTCAATACCATTCTGAACTCAATCTAATTAAGGTTAATTGTGATGAAAAAAATAATTTTTGTTTTATCTGCCGTCGCTGCTTTAAGTGGTTGTGCTGAATTAAACTCATTGAATGATGCGGTTGGTAATGTTGCAGGTCAGCTCAGCAGTGTTCTTGGTGGGGGGAATAGTTCCTCTAGTTCTTCTGGTGTGGCTTACACTCAAAGTTCTCGTTCTCATCGCTATAACGTAGAGGATTCAATTACATCATCTAAAAATATTGATTCTCTTTACGTAAAAATTAAGCGTAATTTAAAATTCAAAACTAGGGATGAAGCATTAAGTGGATTATCCGGGTATGAGCGTCAACGTTACGAATCGCTTTTAGATGAAGAAGGACATGCTCATGAAGCGACTCCTGGGGTCTATTATCACATGGCAAATAGCTATGTTGGCGGTCGAAAAATTGACATAACGCTTGCAAAAGAGGATGGCAAGGTTAGAATTTCCTGGATTGCTTCCTCAAACGAGTCTGATTTTGCTCAGTTTGTTAAATCAGAAGTGATAAAAGCAATAAAATAATACGACAATATAAACATAGTGTAGGTAATCAATACCTCATTCTCCTTTGCCCCAACCTTAGTGGGGCTTTTTTTATTTAAGTTATTTTTAAATTTCAATACCGATAATAACGATTATTTTGTATGATAGATAACGAAACAAATTTGTTTTTTGAGATCCATCCAAACTTTTCCTTTTCCTCATATTGTTTAATATCTCAAGCGTTTACCCCTTGGTTACAAGGGGTATTTTTCTCCTGTAATAGCAAAATATAAATTAAGTGGCTCAAAATGAAGTGAAGATAATGGGCTTGCATACTTTGACAGAATTTTAGCTTTCTCTTTATGGTTTCTAATCAAAATAGGAAACTCCTTTACACCATTTGCAAGCAACCAAAGCGTTCTTGTCATACCATCATTAAGACTACAGCTTATTTCTCCATCTTTAATATGAACATTCACATCTGCAAGTGGAACCGGAGAATCTATACTGTTAGCAAATCCGTTTTCAGCATGATGAAACTTATAATCTTTTCTCCATGTTGACTCATCGCCCGCACATGTATTTTTATCTACCTCATACGGTGATCGCTGCCATAAAGGAAGAAACTTTTGAGCATCTACGATGACAATCATGTTCTCTTGATTAGCCATATTTTCAATATGCTGTGGATAACGCATATACACGACTTTTTGCTCTCTCGTTTTCATTCTAAAAATAATATATTTATCTCGACCTGAATATCTAAGCGTATCAACCATCACACCAATTGATGAAGGGGTCAGTTTTATCATGATTTACTCCTCAATTTAAAAAGAATTCCTAATTGTGGTTTATCTTATTACATCGAAAATATCTCTCAAATATCAATGAGAGAAAACATCATGAAATTATTTTTATGCGAAAAACCATCACAAGGTAATGATATTGCAAAAGTATTAGGCGCGACAAAGCGTGGTGAGGGTTGTTTATCAACACCTGACGGTCAGCTTACAGTTACCTGGGGAATTGGTCATCTAGTAGAGCAATTTAATCCTGAAGAATATGATCCTGCCTTTAAAAAGTGGGCATTTGAGACCTTGCCAATTATCCCGGGTAAATGGGGGCTTTCACCTAAAAAAGAAACAAAAAAACAGTTCAATGTCGTCATGAAACTTATCAAACAAGCTAAACTTGTTGTCATTGCAACCGATATTGATAGAGAGGGCGAAACTATAGCAAGAGAATTGCTGGATTTGGCAGGATTTCGAGGGCAAATAAAACGCCTTTGGTTGTCCGCACTAGATGATGCCAGTATTCGTAAAGCCTTGGGTGCGCTTAAAGATAATGAGGAAACACTACCTCTTTACTATGCGGGGCTTGCACGTAGTCGAGCTGATTGGCTTATTGGTATGAATTTCTCTCGTCTCTATACCTTATTAGCGCAACAACAAGGGTATCAAGGGAAACCTTTAAGTGTTGGTCGGGTACAAACTCCAACATTAAGCCTGGTTGTTAATCGTGACCGTGAGATAAAAAACTTCATTCCTAAGCAACATTTTGCTTTGCAAGTAATGCTTTCTGATGGAAATCAGCATTTTGCTACGCAATACGTTATTCCGGAGCAATATTGTGATCCTGATGGACTTTGTTTATCTGCCCAAGTTATACAAGCAGCAAATCAGCAAATTCGCCAATTGGGCCAAGCGAAAGTGGAATCAGTTGAAACTAAACGTGAAAGACAAAATGCCCCACTTTGCTTTGCATTAAGTGACTTACAATCAGAAGCCAACCGCCTTTATGGGCTGGGTGCGCAAAGAGTATTGGATATAGCTCAATCACTTTATGAGACTCACAAAGCGACAACCTATCCTAGAACAGATTGTGGTTATTTACCGGAGTCTCAGTTTGCAGAAGCTCCTCAAATTATCCAATGTTTGTTGCAATCCGATAATCGATTACAACCCCTTGCAGGTATGTTAAACCTTAATCAAAAATCACGAGTTTGGAATGATAAAAAAATTACTGCTCACCATGGCATTATTCCGACTATGATTAAAGCTGATATTAGCAAAATGTCTGATGAAGAATTAAAGCTCTATGATCTCATACGTCGTCGTTATTTAGCTCAATTCTTACCTGTTTCTGAAACAGATAAGACACAAATTATTTTGAAGTGCGGTCAACATATATTAAGTGCACGTGGGAATGTGCTTATTGCTCCAGGTTGGAAAATTCTATTTGGCAAATCACTTGATGAAGATGATGACGCACCTCAAGCCTTGCCGACGTTAAAGCAAGGACAAGTCTGTCAGATTTCTGATTCAGAAATAAAAACCTTACAAACATCACCACCTAATCACTTCACGGAAGGCACATTGCTCACCGCAATGAAAAATGCAGCTCGCTTTGTAACTGATGAGCGTTTAAAACAACGCTTACGAGAAACTGAAGGGCTTGGTACAGAAGCCACCCGGGCGGGAACGATTCAAGGTTTGATTGATAAAGGTTTCTTGAAAAAGAAAGGTAAATCACTATTAGCGACAGATGAAGCAATGACGCTAATTGATAATTTACCTCAGATGTTAAAAGATCCTGGTTTAACCGCACTTTGGGAGCAAGCGCTCAATCAAATTGCTGAAAGAACGCTTTCGCTAGAGGTGTTTATGCAAAAACAAGAAGTCTTTGTGCGGCATTTGATGGCTGATTGCCTTAAAAAGGGAATGAGTTTGGGGAATATTGAAATTCGTAAATGTCCTAAGTGCGGTGCACCAATGATTAAAAGAAATGGTAAAAATGGGGCTTTTTTTGGGTGTTCTGCTTATCCCAATTGCCAACATATTGAAAATTTTGATAGCAAAAAGAATACTAAGGGCGCGAAAAGTTCTAAGAAAACATCGAGTAAAAGTGTTAGTGAGCAAATTTCATCTTTACGAAGCTTATTGAACTAGGATTTAAGCGCCTGTGAATGGCGAGTCCTCAAAAATAGTGCTATACTAAAGCCTTCGTAAGACCGTTCGTGAATTGTCGGTTATCAATTCACACTAGCCAAAAATGATTCCAGCACGCTGAAAGGAATTTCTCACATTGATTAACGCTCCTTGTGAGGTGTGCCACCTAGTTAATCAGAGTAATGATGGAGTAACGCCCCAATTTACTCTCGACTTTTCAAATCGCTGGCCATTGCGGATTTTTAAAGTGTATTGCAAAGTGCATTTTGAAAATTCGCAATGGCTTGCTACTTTCTCCTTACCGGAGCCCACCGGTGAAACAATGGGTGCCCTTTGTGTCAATTTGATGCCACAGATATAACCGATTAATGGCCACAAGGTAATCGGATAAGGCGAGTCGTAAAAATCCGTATATGGTAACGAACGTATCAGTATTTTTATGAATCAAATTAGTTTGGCCTACTTAATTTTTATTTAATCAATCTATAGTCAAAACTATAAGGTCATTCAGGAAACTGGGTGACCTTTTCTTTTGGCTAAAATATCTCCAAATAGAATTTTTAATTTTTTATACATTTAACGTTTGCTTTAGATTTTAATAACAACAGTTTTTAAGGTGCTGTGAAAACAGCCTTTAAGAAGTTGCACGATTCTTGAGAAGCAACGCCTTGCCTTAGCGCAAGTAGAATCATAGCCAAAATTTTTTCCAGCACACTGAAAGGAGAATCTACGAATAATTCGTAGGTGTGCCACCTTAAACTACCCTTAACCTAAAATAAGATTACTTATTCTAGTTTAATCACAATTTAACCCTTGGCGGGAAACATTTTTCCCGTGTTGGGTAAGGATGTTTCTCCGCTTTTTTACTACTTAGGAGAAACATTATGTCTACTCAAAACGCACAACCAAAATATTTCAATCTTCATACTTCTGGCATTGGTTATTTAAGCGATATTCGCGAAATCAAGCCGAAAAAAGGAGATGCATTTTGGGCTTGTCGAATTGCTGCTCTTACAGGTTCTTCCGATTCTCCGGAATATCGTTTTTTTGATATGAACGTATCCGGTGAAGAAACTGTAAATTTAATCAAACGCTGTCAAGAAGCTGTTGAAGCTAAGAAAAAAGTCTTAGTTTCCTTTGTAATGAGTGATTTGTGGTATGACACATTCACTTATTCAAAAGACAGTGAATATCACAAAAAAGGTGATACTGGCGTGTCGATTAAAGGACGACTCTACCGTATTAACTTTATTAAAGTTGATGGTGAGTTGAAATATCAAGCAAAACGCCAAGATGAGCAAGGAAATGACTAACCTATAAACCGATGAAAGCCAACAACAAAATTTGTTGGCTTTTTCTTTACCCTGAAGGGGAAACTCCCCTTATGGGTGGTTTCTCCTTTTTTATTTCTATTTGAGGAGAAACCTATGAATACTTACGCTAAATTTTGCCCTAATGTTTTTGTTGCTAAATGTCCGGATGCTCACCAAAAAGGTGACATTATCATCTTAACCAGTAAATATGGTAAAGAGACTGAGGTAGAGATTCATAATCTCGTAAAAACATCTGAGGATGCGTATTTTTATTCCTTCACTCGTTGTGATGGTGTAAACAGTCAAGTTCGTGCAGAAAAAAAAGCTGAGCGTTATCAAAACGCGGCGAGTAATGCATTAAAACGCAGTGAGCAATATTGTGAAGCTGCTAATGAAGGTCGTGAATTTCTTCGCTTGGGTGAACCGATTAAAATCGGTCATCATAGCGAAAAACGTCATAGAGCCTTGATTGAACGTAATGCAAGACGCATGGATAAGTCTGTTGAAGAAATGCGTAAAGCAGAAAGTTATGACGGTAAAATCGCTTATTGGGAACAGATGGCAGGGAAAATTGATTTATCCATGCCGGAAAGTCTTGAGTTCTTTAAGTTTGAATTGGAAAAAGCCAAAGAAAAACACCAAGAGCTTAAAGATAAACCTGAATTGCGAACACATGCTTTTTCTCTCACTTATGCTAAAAAAGCAGTCAATGAGCTTGAGAAAAAAGTAAAATTAGCCGAATTACTTTGGGCGTAATGCAAGTCAGACTTTTTAAATAAAGTGGACTCTATTAAAACTATGTACCATTAAAGTGTGTGTTAATTTGACCGCACTTTCACCCATAGGGGATATATCCCTTATGGGCGATATTCCCTATTTTAGAAGGAATATCGAATGTTTAAATTAAACGAGCAACAACAAGCTATTTTAGAACAGGCACAGGTTATTTTAACTAAAGTGATGGAAGAAAAGCCCTTTTACCAAGGTGCACAGGAATTTACTGAGCCATCAATAGCTAAACTCTATTTTCAAACCATTATAGGGAATGAAGAAAGAGAAAATTTCGTGGTACTTTTCTTGGATAGAATGCACAGATTGATTAAATCTGAGGTGATGTTTCAAGGATCTGTTTCAGAAATTTCTGTGTCGATTCGGGAGATTATTCGACAGGCATTAAAGCTAAATGCATCAGCAATTATCATTGGGCACAATCATCCAACTGGAAATGTTGAGCCTAGTGATGCTGACAAATATATAACCAAGAGATTAAAGGAAGCTTGTGAATTAATGGAAATTAAATTACTTGATCACTTTATCGTTTCTGGTTCTGCGTCTTTTTGCTTTACTGATAATCATCTTATGTAGCTAACAACCTTTCACCCATTGGGGGATAACACCCTCAATGGCAGTGTTATCCCCTTTACTTTTTACATTTTAAAAATTTAGGAGAAACACTTATGTGTAAGGAAAATCGTATTTTAGAACTTGGAAAAATCTTCGTCTCTCGTCGTATCTTAGCGGAATTAACTACCGAAAAGATCAATGAGGTCATCTCGTGGCATCAAAATGGCTGCATTATCATGCTGGGGAATAAAGATTGGATTGAAAAACCGCCACATCCGCTTGCAGAAATTGTCATGAATTTCTATCAAGCAGATAATGGTAAAGACACCATTCAACTCTCTACTTCAGTAGATGATGACGGGAATCGAACAACTAAGATTTCTTTTTCTGATGAAAGTGAAGATGAGCAAAGAGGACACTTTGATCTGATGAATCCCCTAATGATTTTGGTAAAAATCATTAAGTTAAGGTGGATACACATCTTGTCATATGATCAAATGGTTTCGCGAAAAATCAATAATCAGACAACAAGATGTGCGAACTCGATATTTTACACGACTCTCTTTACCAATTCTGCCCCGAATTAC
>ERZ1023440.111-NODE-111-length-25884-cov-268.208099_pt1 | contig 25884 bp, 26 predicted proteins | sample MGYA00380520_ERZ1023440 | MGnify/ENA primary metagenome ERZ1023440 (study PRJEB33173, sample SAMEA4830335) | metagenome | study: EMG produced TPA metagenomics assembly of the PRJEB25223 data set...
TAAAAAACCATTGACTTAGGTGGGGTATCATGGTATCTGAGCTAAGTCGAAGGGTGAAAGAAAACCTTTTCATGGTTCGACAAGCTCACCACGAACGGTTTTTCTTGTGGCATACTTTTTGAGCCAAAACCCAAAAATAAAATGCAGGGCGACTATTTTCCCTGCATTTTTTTAAATCACAACTCCTGCACCGTTTTTGGCATATTTTCTAGCATTTCGGTGGTGAGTTTTTGCATAAGTGGTGTTTGGCTAAATGCCGACACCGCTTTTTTATTGTCATCGCTTAGCGTATCAAAGACATGGGGTAGGCGAATGCCAATCCAAATCAGCGAACAAAGCAAAAGCTTATCGCCCCATTCATCGCTATCCGCCGAAAGCGTAGGCAAGGCAGGCAAAGTGCTGGTCAAAATATCGGTGGAGCGTGCCACAAAAGGGTGGGGCGTATCTTTGCCAAAAATTTGAGTGGAATAGGCTCGCACGCCTTGTGCGGTAATGCCTAACGCCTTGGCAATGCGTGGCAGGTTGTAGGCGGAGTTGTCCGTGTACACATCGGGGGCGAGTGCCTGAATGATGAGCGGGGTTTCGGTGATGACATCGCCATTTTGCCACGCCAACGCAGGAACTTGGCTAAATGAATTGACGGCGACAAGCTCGCTTGGGTTCTCCCACGGCACGACAAACCGCAGGGCAAGCTCAATGTTTTTGGTGTATGCAATCATAAGAAGCATACGAGTATAAGGCGATGTGGTGCTGATATATAGGGTTTGCATGGGGTGTCCTTTTTGTGGGTGTGGGTTTAGTATAGCATGGTTTTGGCAAATAAATCATTGAATTATCGCCAAGTCCGCTTTATAATGCGTTGAAACTCTTAAACCAAAAACAACACCCATGACCCAATCAAATATTAAGCCGACCCCCAAACCAAGCCCCGACCATGCCATGTCCGTCATGAAAGACTGCATTCCCATTTTTACGGTGCTGGCGGACGAAAACCGCCATTTGATTTTAAAACTGCTACTGGATAATGGCAAAATGAACGTCAATCAACTCACTGACAATCTGCACCTATCTCGCCCTGCGGTGTCTCATCATCTAAAAATCATGCTGTCCGCCAATGCTGTTAGCGTGGAGCAGATTGGCAAAGAGCGGTTTTACAGTTTGGCGATGAAAGATGAAATTGAACGACTGGGGGAATTGGTGGAGCTGATGAGAGTGTATTGTCCGAGTGGTGGGGTGTAACTCATTTAATAATGGCATCATAGTCGCTAATAATCTTGCTGACAAACTGATGATTTTGCTTTTCTTTTTTAAAATAGACATCATAAAAATAATGGTGTAGCACCGTTTCTATACTGTTAATATCTTTAAAATAATTGGTAACCCCTTTTCTCCTGTCAGAGATTTCATTTTGTGCATAATTATTCTGTACGTCGCCAAGTTCTTTATCCTGTCTGTGCTTAATGATTGTTTTTAGTAAGGGTATAACAAAATTATCTTTAAAGTTATGACAGCGAATAAATGCCCAAACGTTGTATTTTTCAAAAGATTTTTTGGTTAGTTCTTTACAAAAATCATTAAATTCATCTTGATTGTCAATTTGTTGATTTAATTGTGTATCTAGTGCTAACATTCTAGCTTTATAATCTGAAAAATCAAGGTTTAAGGTGATGTTTTGACATTCCTTACCTTTCAATCTAATGTTTTCTACCCAGTAATCATGCTCGTATTTATTTAGATTAAATAAATATAAAAATTTTTGATAAGGCTCAAACCAAATTTCGGATAATTGCTGAAAAATATTGACAATCTCATTGTTATGATTGTCTAAATATAATTGGAATTTTTCATCTAATATTTGACCTAGGCAATCAGGTGAAAATACAATATTTTCTCGCCCATGTGCGTAAGTTTGCAAAACAAAAGGACTGTTATTGATTAATAAACTTTTATCTCTGTGATTGGGGCATAAATAATCAAAATCGCTGTCAATTGCTATCAGTTGATTTTTACTACAAATTTGCAATAATTTTGATTTTCCTGTAATGGTCGTGCTATTTTCAGAATATAATTTAACTTCATGTTTTGTCGCTATTTTTTGCCAAAATTGCTTATCGGTAATGTCTTCAATGTAAATCACGCCTAATTTGCTTTTGTCATTACTTTCAAACTCTGCTAATAGCTCGTTATAGGCTTGTGAATATTTTTCAAAAAATGTTACATTCATTGTGTGATTTCTTCCATATTGACATAAACATCATTCCAGCCATTCATAATAATGGCGGGACTGTGTGTAACAATGATAAATTGAGCATCTGGATTTAATAAAGTTAATTGTTTAATAAAATCCGCTTGCCAATTTACATGTAAAGAAATCTCTGGTTCGTCCATTAAAATAATGGCGGTTTTATTTTTGTCTTGGTTACTTAATGCCACACGCAATAAAATATAAATCAGTTGGCGTTCACCTGATGATAAATCAGAATAATTAAGTTGTTTTTGCAATTGAATATCGGTATAAATTAGCTCATTATCCTGATAAATAACATTTTTACCAATTTGGTTAAAAAAGACATTTAAACTTAAAATCAATCTATCAATCACTTCTTTGGATTGAATTTTATTTAATTCATAAATAGTTTCACGAATCTCCATATCCAAAGCATTGGTTGTTTCTTGATTGCTTTTTTGGATAATATGGTTGGCGTTGGAATTTGTTAGATTAGCTTCAATAATGTCAATATATAGATTTTCTTCTTTTGTGGGGTGGTTTGGAACTTCTCCTGCAATTTGCATAGAAGTAGTCTTTTCTTTTATGTATTGCCTCGCCAAATCTAATAGTTCTTCTGGTGTAGATGCTTCTAGTCTTGTTATATTTTCAAAGTCAATATTGTGCTGAAAAATGATGTTTTTTACCCCATATTCAAAGATTAGCATTCCGTGAGTACAGTAGTTTTTGAGAAATCTATCATAAAAGTCTAAATCGTTAGATAATACACATCTAATGATAGACAAAATTGTAGATTTCCCACTCCCATTTTCCCCAACCAAAACATTTACTTGGGGATTGAGTTTCCAAAGTATGTCTTTTTTGCCAAATAGACCTTCAATTTGCACTTCTTGAATTTTCATTTTGTACTCTGAGAGTTTGATTTTGTGTGATATTTTAACAAAAACCCACCTAAAAATAAAGCCTATCAACCCCTTGACTTCCCCAAAAAATCGCTTATAATAGGTTTAAGTTTTTAAACATATCAACTTAAAAGAGACCTTTTATGCTATTTCAGCCTTTTACTTTCCCAAACGGCACGACCGCCAAAAACCGCTTTTTCAAATCGGCAATGGAAGAACAGCTCGCCCACGACAGCAAGCCAACCGACACGCTTGTACGCCTGTATGACACTTGGGCGAAGGGCGGGGCGGGCGTACTCGTTACGGGCAATGTCATGATAAACAAGCAGGGCAAAGGCTCGGTCAATGACGTGGTGGCGGACGATGAGAGCAGTTTGCCCATGCTCAAAAAATGGGCAAATGCTGGCAAACAAAACGACACGCTCATCATCATGCAAATCAACCACGCAGGCAAACAGTCGCCCAAAGCGGTCAATGCCACGCCTGTCGCTCCAAGTGCCGTACCGCTTGTCGGCATGGACGGCTTTATCAATCCGCCACGAGAGTTGCAAAATTCTGAAATTCACGAGTTAATTCAAGCATTTATCAATACCGCCAAACTTGCCGAGCAAGCAGGCTTTCATGGCGTGCAGATTCATTCGGCTCATGGCTATCTTATCAACCAATTTTTGTCGCCACACCACAACCGCCGTGATGATGAATGGGGCGGAAGTCTTGCTAACCGTATGAATTTTTTATTAAAAATTTATAAAGGCATTCGGGCGAATGTCGGAGCAGATTTTTTGGTGGGGGTAAAACTCAATTCGGCTGATTTTCAAAAGGGCGGATTTGATGAAAGCGAGAGCATTGCCGTGGTGCAAGCCTTGTCTGAGCTGGGCATTGATTTTATTGAAATCTCTGGCGGTAATTATGAAAGCCCACAAATGCTGACGGCAAAACCAAGCACGAAGGAGCGTGAAGCCTTTTTCTTGGACTATGCTGAAAAGGCTCGCAAGGTAAGCTCTGTGCCACTTATCATCACAGGCGGATTTCGCTCCGAGCAGGCGATGAATGATGCACTGTTAAGCGGTCATTTGGACATGGTGGGCGTGGCTCGTCCCTTTGCTCTTGTGCCTGATTTGCCCAATCAAATCCAAAACGGCACTTATGAAACGGTGCAAACCGAGCGGATTAAAACGGGCGTTAAACCGCTTGATGACAAAATCGGCTCGGTGCTAGAAATGGACTGGTATATGAGCCAGATGGCACTTATCGGACAAGGCAAATCGCCCAATCCGAAACTGTCGGCTTGGCGTGTACTTGCCAAGACCATTTGGGAGAATGGCAAGGCGGGGCTGAGTACGGGGAGGAGTTAGGAAAAATGAGTCCATAGGGACTGATTTAATATTACTGAACGCTCAGCTCATACCTATCATCATCTATCCCTACCATCAAGCCATCGCCACGTTCTAGTTTTCCCACGCCTTTTGGTGAGCCTGTCATGATGATGTCGCCTGCTTGTATGCCGTACAGATTATCCAAATAATCCACCAAATACTCAAACGAATACATCATTTTCTCGGTGCTGTCGTCTTGGCGAATCTCGCCATTGACGGCTAAGGATAAATGATACTGTTTTTGGACAAAGGGCTTAAATTCCCCAAGCCAGCACGCCCCCTTAAAACCTTTGGCTTTGAGCCACGGCAAGCCCTTGGTTTTGCAGATGCTCTGTACGTCTCTGGCGGTCAAATCAAGCCCCACCGTGTAGGCGATGATTTGTTTATTTTCGCCGATGAGTAGCACAAGTTCGGTCTCGTGATGGACATTCTCCGAAAAATCGGGCAACGTGAGTGTATCGCCTGTTATGATACTGCTGTTGGGCTTTAAAAACACCAATGGTTCGGCAGGGATTTCGTTGTTTAGCTCGTGGATATGTTCCACATAGCTACGTCCGACACAGTAGATGGTGTTGATGGGATGGGCTTGCTCGTTGATAAAGACAGTAGTCATGAAAAATTCCAAAAAGTGGGGCAAAAAGTAGTAAAGCTTAGCCAATGGGGGCTTAGGAGCTTAGACTTGGGATGATAAATGCCCCACTATCAAACTTGCCAGATACGGCTGATAATACACCGGCAGGTCATGTGCCATGCCGTCCACTGCCACGAATCGGCTATTTGGGATGATTTTGGCGATGTGCTTGCCGTGACTTTGGTGCAGTAGCCCGTCTTTGTTGCCGTGAATGACGAGTGTGGGGGCGGTCACTTGACGAGTATACTGGAAAATCGAGCCTGTGGCAAGGATGGCGTTCATCTGCTGTGCCATGCCAAGCGGATGATGACAGCGATGGTAGCGGATTGACGCGATGTGGCGAGTGCCTTTGATGTCCAGATGACCGGGGGAGCCGACCGCTGTCATGAACCACACCGCATGACGGAGCATGTCCCGTTCACTGTTGCTTTGGGCTTTTTTAAAAAAGGTAGAGAATTCTTTGGGTTTGGGTGGTACCAAAAAGGGGTGGTTGGTGCTACTAAACAGCAGGGCGAGCCTGTCGGCATAATGGGGGTATTTGGCACAGACGATTTGGGCAATCATACCGCCCATGCTCGCCCCGACCAGATGTGTTTTGCCTAGATTCATCGCACCGATTAGTCCTGCGACATCGTCCGCCATGTCGGGTAGGGTGTAGGCGACTTTTTCACGGGCGTTGGATAAGCCAATTTGGTTTTTGGCAATCATTTTTAGGATGTTGGTGTGGGGCAGTTTGGTTAGGTGCTTGATTTTGGTGGAAAGACCGGTATCACGATTGTCAAATCGGATGACAAAAAACCCGGCATCCATAAATCTTTTTAAAAAAGTATCCGACCAAAACAGCATTTGCGAGCCAAAGCCTGTGATGAACAGTAAAGGCGGATGGTCAGGATTGCCCCCTGCTTCGACACACAGCGTAATGCCACGCCCGACATCAACCATGCTTTGATAAAAATGGGGCGACAGGTCGGACGCTCGCCAGTCTTGATTGAACTTATCCCAGCTTGGCGGTGGTGTGTGGGCGATGGGCGGTGGCAAATGGGTCATGAATGATTAAATCTCAACCATTTCAAAGTCTTCTTTGCTCACGCCACAGTCGGGGCATGTCCAGTCATTTGGGATGTCTTCCCAGCGTGTGCCAGCGGGCAGGCCTTCTTCGGGACAGCCTAAGGCTTCATCATAAATCCAACCGCAGACGATACATTGATATTTTTTCATGGCGACAGCTTCATTGATAAATGGGCGTACAGTTTACACTCATATGCCCATTTTGTAAAGCCTTTTTTGATTTGAAAAATCAATCGTATTTTTTTAGTGTTATTTTTCAATTATTTTTCAAATAACTGCTTTTGCAAATCCGCCCGAGCCTTGATAAAGCCGTCAATGCCTTTTAAAAGCAGTTCATTGACAGGAGCGTTGTCTTGTAGGTTTTTAAAGCCCTGTTCATCAAGGGGGGTGGGACGTTCTAGGGTAGTATCGCTTGGGTTTAATTGACGGATAACGTCCGTATCCATGCTGGCAAGTTCATCAAGCAAGGCAGGTGAGATGGTGAGTAAGTCGCACCCTGCTAGGGCAAGAATTTGGGCGGTGGAGCGAAAACTTGCCCCCATGATTTCGGTGGGGTAGCCGTGTGATTTATAAAACTCATAAATATTTTTGACCGAATTTACGCCCAAATCATCATTTATATCAATGCTTTGGCGGTTTTCATGTGCCTTTTGCCAGTCGGTCAGTCGTCCCACAAATGGCGAGATGAGCTGTACGCCAGCATCCGCACACGCACGGGCTTGGGTGTCGGTAAAGAGTAGGGTAAGATTGCAGTGAATGCCTTGTTTTTCTAGGATTTCGGCGGATTTGATGCCTTGCCATGTGGATGCGATTTTGATGAGAATGCGACTGGTGTCCACGCCCAGTTTGTCGTAGAGTTCGATGAATGCTAGGGCATTTTGCACGGTTTTGTCGGTGTCAAATGAATGGCGTGCATCTACTTCGGTGGAGACCCGTCCGTCGATGTGCGAGAGTATCAGCTTGCCAAGCTCGGCAGTGAGACGGTCGATGGTGTCATCATCAGACAGTCCCAAGCCTTTGATTTGGTGGATGAGCTCATCATGCTCGCCTGAGAGTAAGGTGGAGGTGACTAGGCTTGGGTTGGTGGTGGCGTCCCGTGGACGCAAGCGAGCGATGGCGGATAAGTCGCCTGTGTCGGCAACGATGGTGGTGTGCTTAGCGAGAGCGGTTAGGGTGTTCATGGGTATCCTTGATGATAAAAGTGCTTTAACATACCATAAATGTGAGCGTTTGGCAAAATGTTTGTTGGGAAAAGTTGGGGTTTGTGCTGATTGGTTTTTCTCATTTTTCATTGCAAATACCAATATTCAACACGTCCCAATCAATTTTTATGTTAAAAACTTGTCTGGTAAAATAACAACCATCCAACGATGTTTCCCTTGAAAACAGGCGATTTTCCTATTTTTATTTAACAACACCAAAATAGACATGTTCTAAAAATTCATGAAATACCATACTAAAAGAGCAAGGATAAAAATAGGCACGATACCAACAAGTGACATCAAAAATTCTTCTTGTAATGGCGATATGTCATCTGTGTTTTGATTAAGGGTTTTTATTTTGCGATTATTTATGATGATAATAATTAAAAGCAATAATAAAGGAAAAATGTAAAAACTCAAAAACCAATACGCTTGTTGTTTCATGAGCTTCTGTTCGCTAATAAAATAGGACAGCTGTTTGTCAAATTGATAGATTATTTGGTCATTTACCGTGACTTCATAAGCCAAATTATGATATTTCTCATACTCCCCTATGGGTTGCCAATAAATCGTGGCTGTTTGACCATGATAATCATAAATCAAATCACAAGGATTATGTCCAATGTTGATACCACATGATAAATAAACGCCATTAAAATTTAAAAAATATTTATAGGGCGTGTTGAACTTTGGTATTTGCAATGAAAAATGAGAAAAATCGCACGTTTTTCAAGGAAAAAACGCAGGCTGATAGTCATTCTATCAGACAAGTTTTTGACGCAGAAAAACAAGATTTAGCCATTTTTCATGCAAAAATTGATTGAAATTGTCAAACTTTCATCTTATTTTATAAAAATGTTATCAATGTTCAACACGCCCTAATTATTACGACCAAAAGACACTTTATCGTGGTGTTGGGGGATAATGCCTGTTGTTTTGTATAATCGGTCTTTATTATGTGTAAATTCTACATTGTGAAAAACTGGTTGTAAGGCATGAAAAGAGAACAAGCATAGAAAAGCAAGCAGGCAATAAATCTCTGTATTTTGTTTTGGGTTGTTTTTATATTTACCGATATTGATAAATATGTATATAAAAGTAATGGCAAAATAAAAGGTTGTCGCCGAGAAACCGAACATAAAAAATTCAGCAACCAATCCGATGGTAAGTAAGATGACAGCATAAACCTTAAAAATTTTATCAAAATGACGAATAAAACCAGAACCCATCAATGCCACAACATTCATCCTTTATCCAACATCAAAACCCATCTTCTAAAACCAATCTTCCAACAAAAAGAACGGCTTTTCATAACGCTTGGCTTCTTTGGGGGTGCATGGCTTGGGAGCTAGGCGATTTTTGATGGCAGGATTTTTGGCAAAGCTAATGTCATCGCACATTGCTCTGTCATAATAAGGGTGGATGGGCAGGTGCTTTTGTCGTAGGTTGGGCGTGTGTTCGGGAGTGTTGGGGTTAAGGTTCGGGTTTAGGGTGACGGGCAGGGGGCTGTCCACCCACTGGATGTGTTGGCAGGCACTGAGCATGCCACAAAGTAACACCAAGCCAAAACGCACGAGCAGATAAGTCGTGCGTTTTTTTGGGGTGATTGGCAAGTCCAAATCAGTTGATACCGCCACGTGACCATGTTGGTTCACGCACGGTGCCTTGGGTTTGTAGGGTAAAAGACTGCCCTGTTTTTAAAGAGCGGATGGTCATCTGTCCACGCCCGCCTTTGTAGGATGAATAGACAATACGATTGCCATTGGGCGAGAAGCTCGCTGACTCATCAATGCCTGTCGTGTCAATCGTGCCGACACCTGTCACCACTAGGCTACGCCCTGAGACGTAGGCGATTTTACTGCCGTCTGGACTGACTCGGGGGATTGCCCCTGCACCGCCAATGGCTGATGCTTGTCCTGTGTTCATGTTGTAGCGATATAGGCGTGGCGTGCGTGAGCCGTTGTCGGCAGTAAAGATAAACGAACGCCCATCAGGGGTATACTGCGGTGAGTTCTCCGCCCCCGTCATGTTGGTTAGGCGTTTTAGTTGTCCTGATGCGATGTGTAGCTCATAGATGGACGGGTCGTTATTTTCATGACTGCCTGAGAAAAGAATGCTCGTGCCATCAGGCGAGAATGATGCTCCCAGATTGTTGCCACGAAATGGTGTAATGACTTGACCGCCACCACTGCTGTTGGCATTTTGCAGATGAATGACTGGCAAGCCGTTGGGTTTTTGTACCGAGTAGGCGATACGCTGACCGTCAGGCGACCAAGCAGGACTAAAAATAGAACCCTGCGTGCTAAATAGGATGCGGACGTTTTGTCCGTCAGCATCCATGACTTTTAGGGTGGATGTTTTGTTGCGTGGGTCGCCCGTCTCTTCGACATAGGCGATACGCCCTGTAAAGTCCCCCGGTTCGCCTGTGATGATTTCATAAATTTTATCGCTCACGACATGGGCGGTGTGGCGTAAGGCACTGGGGTTGTTGTCGCTGTATCGGGTCTGCAAGCCTTGCATGACACGCCCTGTGGCGACTTCGATGACTTCAAAGACGATGGCGATTTTGCCCCCTGTGGCACTTTGGGCGTGTCCGACCACGACATAGTTAAAGCCAGTGTTTTGCCAATGTGATAGGTTTTGGCTAATCTCGGCAGATGAGTAGGCACGTTGGGGTAGGTTTTGGCTGGTGGTTTTTAGTTCGGTGTGGCTTAGGTTATTGATGACGGTGTTGCTGACCATGCTGTCGCCAGCAAAGGGAATAAAGGCGATTTGATAGGGGTTTTGTACACCATCAACGTCGATGTCAAAGTTAAGCTCGCTGTCGCTACTTGTACTGTTCAAAGAACCGTAACCCACTGCAAAAGCAGGGCTTGCCACGACCAGGGCGACAGCTAGGGCTAGGTATGATAAGGGGGTTTTGATGTTCATGGGGTATCCTTAAAAATGTTTAAAATATGATATTTGGGATATATATTCTAATTGATTTTAAAATTAAAATTCAAGTCACGATAATTGGTGCCAACAATGGGTGTGAGTGGGCTGGCTCGGTTAATGGTGTCTTTGAGTTGTTCACGCAAATATTCATCACCGCCCGAGACTTGCACGTTTAGCACGTTGCCACTGCCATCCACTTTGAGTTTGACTTGCAAAGTTTGGTTTTTACCAGTAGCTCGCCAATGCGAGCGGATATGGTTTTGTAAGGCAGAGATGACTTCGTTACGGTTACTGCTTCGTCTGCTGCCCCCACTGCTACTACCCCCACTGACTGCCCCGCCACGTCCTACGGTGGGGGTGGTGGGGGTGTCCTTGATGAGCTGTTCGCCTTCGCTTAGGCTTTTTTGGGTGACTTGGTTTTGTTTTGATAGTTCTTGTAATTGGCGTTCACGCACTTCATTGAGTGCTTGACTGTTTTCACGAGCAATCTCATCGTTGCTCCGCTCCCGTTCTCGTAGCTCTGCCACCGCTTGCTCACGTTCACGTCTCTCGTTTTCCATGGCTTGCCTTTGCATTTCTATTTCGGAGAGTATCTCTTCATCTAGGCTTTTGGCGTACTCTGCCATTTGAGCTTGGTAAGCACGTTCACGCTCGGCAAGGTCATCATAATAGGCTTCTAGCTGAGCACTGCGATTACTCTCTTGGGTGGTGTCGGTGCTTTGGGTGTCAGCTTGGGCTTGGGACTGGGCTTGATGCTCGGCAAAGGCGGTGGCAATGGCATACTCCGCCCCTGCTAGGTCGTCCCCTGTAACTAGACTTGCTTCTAAGGAGATGGTCTCGGGTAAGGGTTTTTGTTGGGTGTAGGCAAACAGCACCCCTGCCACAATCAGCCCATGCACCACGACGCTACCCACGAGCGAGAGTAGGGGATTAGGCTCTTTGGTGCCGATGTTGTCTAAGTCTAGGCGTGCGGTTTGCTGGTTCATGATAGGTTGTTATTTTTTTATTTTTTGGTGGATTGCTTGCTTGTGCTACTTCGACCGCTTAACAGTCCAACTTTGGTAACACCTGTCCCTTGCACCAGTGCCATGACGTGCATGACCGCTTCATAGGCGTTGTCCTTGTCGGCATTAATCAGTACTTGGAGCTGACTGCCACTGTCTCCCATGTTTGCCTGTGCCATGTCGGCAAGCAGGGCGGACAACTCACTCTCACTAATGGCTTGGTCAATGGCTCGCTCATGACTGACAAACAGCTCGCCGTCTTTGGTGAGTGAGACGATGACAGGGGTTAGCTCACTTTTGGTGATGTTACTGGTTTTCTTGCTTGGCAGATTGACTTCTACCCCTGTGGTGAGCATGGGGGCGGTTACCATAAAGATGATGAGTAGCACGAGCATGACATCAATGTAAGGGACGACATTCATCTCGCTGTTTAGGGGCTTTTTGGCACGTGCGTAGCTGTTTTTCATGATGTCGCCTAACTCTGACCAGTACGCTGTGCCATGGTGTATTCATGAGCAAATACCCCTGTCAGCTCTTCACAAAACAACGCCCGAGACTCATACAACGCCCCTGCCTTGGCACTAAAATGGTTAAAGGCAAGACTGGCAGGAATGGCGGCAAATAACCCCATGGCGGTAGCAATCAAGGCTTCGGCAATACCAGGGGCGACTGTGGCAAGGCTCACACTCTCGGCACTAGATAGCCCAATAAAAGCGGTCATAATCCCCCACACCGTGCCAAACAGTCCGATGTAAGGCGACACCGAAGCGATACTGGCTAAGGTTGCCAAGCCCTGCTCTAATACAGCTTGTTGTTTGCCAATGGCGACTTTAAATTTACGCTCAACACTGTCTAGGGTGTCGGCTCGCACTGCCCCTGATTTTTGGGCTTTTAAAAATTCGCCATAACCGACAAAAAATACCTGCTCTAAGCCGGTGCGTTCAGGCTCATTGGCGACTGAGCTATACTGTTTGGCAAGGGTGTTGCCTGACCATAGCCACGCTTCAAAATCGCTATCAAAGCGTTTGGCACTGCCGAGTTTGGCGGATAGGCGAAAAATCAGCCCCCAACCAATCAATGATAGGAGCAGTAGCAATCCCATGACCAGTTGCACAAGCAAACTGGCTTCTAAAATCAAATCTAAAACGTTAAGTTCGCTCATCATATAAAATTTTGCCAAAAATGGCTTATTATAGCCGATTTTTTTAAAAACCACACCAAAAAGTGTGCCTAAGTTTACAAACGGTATGACAATTATCCTTAATGCCAGTGGCACGGCTTGTAAATCCTTGCATAAGCCCCATTTATCTGATTTTTAGAATCATTGATGATAACACAACAATGCCAAAACTCATGCCAAATACAACCCAAAATCCCAACACCCCCCAACTTCTCGCCAAAGACCGCCACATCGCTCATCGCTTAGAACGTGAATTGCGTGGCAATTTCCCTGCCGACATTAAAGCCAAAAAACAAGCCCAGCTTGATACTATCATAGAGCGTTCTACCCAAGCGGTACAAGCTCGCATGGACAGCGTGCCGTCTGATTTAAAAGATAGGCTAAACGCCGATTTGCCCGTTACCGCCCGAGCGGACGAGATTATCCGTGCGATACAAGACAATCAAGTCATCATCGTGGCAGGCGAGACAGGCTCAGGCAAAACCACTCAGCTCCCCAAACTTGCCATGTTAGCAGGGCGTGGCATGACAGGGCAAATCGGACACACTCAGCCACGCCGTTTGGCGGCGAGAAGTGTCGCCATGCGGATTGCAGACGAGCTTGGCGAGAGCTTGGGGCAGACGGTGAGTTTTAAGGTGCGATTTACCGAGCAGGGCAGTCGTGATAGCCTTATCAAGCTCATGACGGACGGTATTTTGCTTGCCGAGCTGGGTTCGGATAAATTTTTGACACGCTATGACACCATTATCATTGACGAAGCCCACGAGCGTAGTCTAAATATTGACTTTATTTTGGGCTATCTAAAACGTCTACTGCCAAAACGCCCTGATTTAAAGGTCATCATCACGTCAGCAACCCTAGACACCGCCCGCTTTGCCGAGTATTTTAAAAGTGCGGTCAAAGGCGATGTGCCGATTATCAATGTACAAGGGCGAAGCTATCCTGTGGAGACCCGCTACCGTCCGCTCATTGATGAGATTGTCAAAAGCCATGACGATGACGCTTTTGACGACATGGAAGACAAACTGCCCCGAGCCTTAACGTCTGCCGTTGCCGAGTGTTTTGAAGACGCACGCACCAAAGGACACCCCACGCAGTCAGACATTCTCATCTTTGCCAGTACCGAAGCTGAGATTCGTGAGATACAGGAGATTTTGACCGCTCACGCACCGCCCCATACCCAGATTTTGCCCCTGTTTGCTCGCCAAAGTTTTGCCGAACAACAGCGAATTTTTAACCCCACAGGCGGTCGCAGAATCATCATCTCAACCAACGTTGCCGAGACCGCTCTTACCGTGCCGAATATCCGCTATGTGATAGATTTGGGCTTTGCTCGGGTGAGCCGTTATAATTACCGCTCACGCATTCAAAGACTCCCCATTGAAGCGATTAGCCAAGCGGCGGCGAACCAACGCCAAGGGCGGTGCGGACGGATTGGGGACGGTGTGTGCATACGCTTGTACTCAAAAGAAGATTTTGACAGTCGTCCGCCTTTTACCGAGCCTGAGATTTTGCGTACCAATTTGGCAAGCGTGATTTTGCAAATGGAGCATTTGGGCTTAGGCGATGTGGCGGATTTTGACTTTATCACACCGCCTGATTTACGCCTTGTCAATGACGGTCGCAAGCTCTTGCACGAGCTTGGGGCGTTGTCCGATGTGCCAACCAAAACCGCCTTTAAAAAAGCCCTAAAAGGACAAACGAGCAAACAAAAACACTCCGCTCTCACCGACATTGGCAAAAAAATGGCTCGTATGCCGATAGACCCACGCCTTGCCCGTATGCTCATCGCAGGGCATGAATTTGCCTGCCTTGACAAAATGCTTGTCATCGTCTCCGCCCTTGCTGTGCAAGATGTGCGTGAGCGACCTGCCGACAAGCAGTCGCAAGCTGACCAAAAGCACGCCTTGTTCCGCCGTGATAATTCGGACTTTTTGTTTTATGTAGAACTGTTTAACGTACTGTTTAGCACCCATGAAATGCACGGGGGCGATAAGCTCACGGGCAACGGACGCAAGAATTTTGCCAAAAAGCATTATTTGTCCTTTCCCCGTATCAAAGAATGGCAAAAAACGCATGAACAGCTTGCCCAAATGGTGGCGGATTTGGGTTATCAGATTGCCGATAATAACAATGATAATCTTGACAATAAAGCCAATGATAAAAAAGCTGATGATAAAAAAGACACCCCAAAAGGTCGCATTGGCTTAAAAGGCGGTAAAAAAGCCAAGGTGGGAAACAGTGCCATTTTGGCAAGCCTAAAAGAACAAGGCAAAACCAAACCGCAATTTAGCGAAGATTATACCAGCATTCATCGGGCGTTATTGACCGCTCTGTTATCCTTTGTCGCTCACAAAACCGACACGGTGGGCGAGTATCTGATGACCAAAAACCAAAAGGCACGCATTTTCCCTGCCAGTACCTTGCACAAAAAAGGCACAGATTGGGTGCTTGCCTTTGAAGTGGTGGAAACTTCACAAGTGTATATGCGTACACTTGCCAAGATTGAACCTGAATGGATATTGTCGGCGGGCAAAAATCTCTTAAAATACCATTATTTTGAACCGCATTGGTCAAAAAAAGCAGGGCGAGTGCAAGCCTATGCTCAAATTAGCCTGTTTGGGCTGATTATTGTTCACAAACAATTGGTCAATTATGAAAGCATTGACCTGCCAGCCAGCCGTGAGATATTTATCCGTGATGCTCTGGTGGGGGGCGTGCAGGACAATCAAGCGGACGAGCGATACCCCAAAGCCTTGCCGTTTTTGACTCACAATCGCCAAAAAATCAAAGACGTGGGCGACACCGAAGACAAGCTAAGACGGCGAGATTTACTCGTGGACGAAGAGCGACTGTATGAGTTTTATGATGACAAAATTCCGCCCCACATTGCGTCCGCTAAGGCGTTTGAAGATTGGCTTGGCAAAATGGGCGATGATGACTTTTTAAAATTCAAAGATGAAGATGTCGTGAACGATGTCGTCAATGTCGGACAAGAATTTCCCAAATTTTGGCAAGTGGGGGCGGTCAAATTCCCCTTGTCCTATGTCTTTGACCCAAGTTCGGACGATGACGGCGTGAGCGTAAAAGTGGGGGCAGGGGCGTTGTCTCAGCTTGACAGCGTGGATTTATTGTGGGGCGTGGCAGGGTGGCGATTTGAGCTTGTCGCAGGGCTATTAAAAACCTTGCCAAAAGACATTCGCCGAAAAATCGTCCCCATTCCTGACACCGCCCACGCCCTTATGGACAAGCTCACGCAGGGCAATGGCGTGGGACTGCTTGACCAGCTTTGTCATAATCTGCTTAGAATGGGCGTAAAAGTTGGGGCGGACGATTTTAAGATTCATGAGATTGATAAATATTTACAGCCCTTGATTTGCGTGCTTGATGACAAGGGGCGAGTGATTGAAAAAGGGCGAGATTTGGAAAAATTGCAAGCCAAGTACCGCACACACGCCCAAGTACAAACCGTGTCCGAAGGCATTCATGATACGTTCCCCGAGCATTTTGAATTCATCAAAACCCGTCATCATAAGGGCATGGTAACGCAAGCCTTTTTTGCCCTAAGTCCTGATGAGACGGGCAAGGTGGCGGTGGTGGAGTTTGGCGACTTGGCAGGGGCGTTAGCCATGCACAAAAAAGGCGTGCTATCGCTTGTCAAGATGACGCTTGGGGCAAAACAAAAACAGCTCACGTCGCAAATTGATAAAGCCTTTAAAATGGCATTTGCTCCGCTTGGCGATTTGGAAAAATTAAAAAGCGTGCTGGTGGACGCAACATTGCAAGCGACTTTTGATAAATACGCCAAGCCCTTTGATAGCCATGTGCGTGAAAAGGTGGCAGGCTTTGTGCGTGATGAGCGTATGGGGGATTTGCTTGACAAATTGCCCCTAAATGCAGGCGAGTTTGGGGCGGTCAAAGACGTGATAAGCGGGCAGTTTTTGACGGTGGGGCAAGAGATGTTAAAGGTGCTAAAAGAGATTTATACCACATGGCAAAGCGTGCGTGGGCAACTGCTCATGCTTGACCGTGAGATTTTTGGCGAGAGCATTGACGACATTGAAGACCAGCTTGATGATTTGTCGCTTCATGACTTTATTTATCGCACCGATTTTGCGGTGTGGCAAGCCTATCCACGCTATCTTAATGCCCTAAAAATCCGCCTTGACAGACTGCCAAACAACCTAGACGGCGACACCGATGCGGTGTATCTGCTTGATGAGCATATGGAGCGACTGGCAAACCGTGTGCATGACCCCAAGATTGCCGAATATCGTTGGCTCGTGGAAGAATACCGCATACAACTGTTCGCCCAACCCATGAAAACGGCAGTGCCTGTCTCGGCAAAACGACTCGATAAGGTGTGGGCGAGTGTGATGACTAGGTAGGTTGCTGGCGAGTTGTGGGGGGTGTGGAGTGGGTCGTTATTCCAATAGGAATGATATGCTTGCTTTCTTTTGGATAAGTGTTGCTTTAAAATAAGAACGTCTGTTTTGATTTAAAGAGGATTTAAAAAGATGAAACACACCGTTTTGTTTGCCACAGTAATGGCTTTTACCGCCACCACCGCACACGCCAATTTTTTAGATAAAGTAAATAATGCGTTAGGTGGTGTAAACAAAGTGTTGAGCGTTGCCACAGGGACGACTGCCCCAAGCACCCAAGCCACCACCAGTCATTTTGCCAATGCCACGGACGCACAAATGCAAAAGATTGTCAATGCGGTCAATCAACCCACCAATACCGCTTTGGATAGCGTGATTGCCAAAGCAAGTCCAAACATTGCTCAGGTGTTGCTCCTTGGGGGTTGTGCGACATCTATCGAGCTTGAAGCGGGAGCATTGCAGTCTCCGCAAGCAAGTTCCACTTTCATGGTCTCTGCCATGACATCCACCACCTACCACCCAAAAAGCCAATGTATGACAGTGCAAAATATCGGTTCTTGGTCTCAACCTGCCAAAAATTCTTTGAAATTTAAAGTGGTGTATTCGTCCGATGTTTCAGGCGAAACAGTTACTAGGCATGTGGAAATGCTCGATGAATATGGCAATGGCAATTGGCTTGTTAAAAGACATGATTTTTATTGATGATTGATTTTAAGACTTTAAGGGCGGGTTTAAACTTGCCCTTTTGTGTTGAAATTTGTAGGTTTTTATTAAAATGGGATTGGTTTTTGTTTTTAACTTATTTTAAAGTATTGATTTTTTTAAAAAAAAGTTTGTCATTGGGCGATGCACATTACTACTTATCATCATTTGTTAGCGTGTCGCAAGTGGCTACAAACCGTCTTTTTAAAAATGATGTTACCATAATAAGCCACGCACAATAAGCATATATTTTGCAAATTAACCATAGGATAGAAATTTTTAATAAAAATTTAATGGAGTATGATGTTTTGATATTCCAACGTTTTTTTAAACAATCAATGATTTTATCATTTAAAAAATTACTAAAAATGATAAATAAAAATCCAATAATCAGACCAAAAATTATATCAACATTTGATGATTTTATAAATTGATAAAATCTATCCCATTCCCAATCACCCATTATCATAAAAAATAATAGCAATAAAAATACATATTCTACGATGATAATTGGGGAAAATTTATTCATTTTACTTTGTGATTTTGGCTTACATGATTGGAGTATTTTTATTTACAAACAAAACGGGTCTAAATCCTCATCTTTATCATCATTTACCTTAATCGCCACCTTTTCAAACTCTTCCAATTCTGGCACAAATTGGCTCGCCTCGTGTGGCGGTAATACGTCAAAGGCATTCAGATGATACCTGCCAAGCAATTCTTTTAATTTGGCTTTGGCAAGGCGAACGGTGAGTATCTCATGCCCTGTATCGTCAAATTCGCTATGGGTGATGACCCCAAGCTCATGCAAGGTATTTTTAAATTGCCCTGCGTGATAGGGTAGGGTGAGCGTAAAGTCGGACAGTCCGCCCACCAGTAGCTCTTGCACGGCTTGGGCGAGTTTGTCCATGCCTAAGTTTTCACGAGCGGACACATAGACACGGTGTGGCACGCCTAGTTCTTTGTAGTGAATGGTCGGTATCTCATCGGTACGGTCAATTTTGTTATGCACCAGTAGCACAGGAGCGCTCGCCCCAATCTCATCAAGCACCGTATTTACCGCATCAATCTGCTCATGCATATCAGGGCTACTGCTGTCAATGACGTGCAAAAGTAGGTCGGCTTCTAGGGTCTCTTCTAGTGTGGCGTGAAAGCTCTCAACAAGCTCATGGGGCAGATGACGCACAAAGCCCACCGTATCGGCAAGCACGACATTACCCACGCCTGCCCATTTGACACGGCGAAGTGTGGGGTCTAGCGTGGCGAACAGTTGGTCGGCGGCATAGACGTTGTCATTGGCAAGGCGGTTAAAGAGCGTGGATTTGCCAGCGTTGGTGTAGCCGACAAGCGACACGGTGGGCGTGTCCGATTTTTGGCGTTTGGCACGTCCTTGCATCCGAGTTTGTTTGACTTTGGCAAGTTTGGCTTTTAGTTGATTGACACGAACTTGGAGCAATCGTCTGTCGGTTTCAAGCTGGGTTTCGCCCGGCCCCCGAAGTCCGATACCGCCTTTTTGCTGACCAAGATGAGCATAACCACGCACGAGCCTTGATGACAAATGGGTAAGCTGTGCCAATTCTACCTGCAATTTGCCTTCATAAGTCCTTGCTCGCTTGGCAAAAATATCCAAAATCAGCCCCATGCGGTCAACAACCCTGCATTGCAAGATTTTTTCCAAATTGCGTTCTTGGCTTGGCGTAAGTTTATGATTAAAAAGCACAATATCGGCACTCGTCTCGGCAACTTTTTGGGCAATCTCTTCGGCTTTGCCTGTGCCGACAAAGTATTTGGCGTGCGGTTTATCCCGTGTGCCTGTGATGATGTCAAGCTCGTTTGCCCCTGCCGAATGCACCAGCAAGCGAAACTCTTCTAAATCATCGGGGTCAATCATCTCACGAATGTCAAGGTGTACCAAAATGGCGTTTTCTGTGCCGTCTGCTCGGTCAAAATGTTGCAAGAAAAGTCCTTAAAATGGGATAAATGCCATTATAGTAGCGGTATTTGTTTTGAATTTCAAGGGTTGGACGTGGCGTGTTGTTTTATTTTGACAAGTTTTATAAAATTAGCTAAACTTATAAACTAAGTTTGGCTTTTTATTTGGGGAAAATCATGCAAACCACCGCCGAGCATTTTAATATTCATTATGCAAAAACTCATTTATCACGTCTCATTGATGAAGTGGCAAATACAGGCAAGCCGATTACCATTGCCAAAGCAGGCACGCCAAAAGTGATGATTGTGCCAATTACACACACAAAAGCCAAACGTCAAATGGGAACATTAAAAGGCAAAATTAGCATTCCTGATAATTTTGACAGTGCTTTTGCTGATGAAATTGCGGATATGTTTGCAGGTGAATGATGAGTTATTTGTTGGATACACACGTTTTATTGTGGTTTTTGACTGCAAATTGTGAAAAAATGTCGGATAATTGCCAAAGGATTTTGCTTGACGAAAATAACCGCCTATATTTTAGTAAAGCAAGCATTTGGGAAATTAGCATTAAATACAGTTTGGGTAAGCCTGATTTTGATTATAATCCCAAACAAATTACCCAAGAGTTATTGAGATTGGGATTTGATTGTTTGGAAATTGAATTTTCACATTTGTTTGAAATTGGTAATTTACCCAAAATCCACAAAGACCCTTTTGACCGTTTGCTGATTGTCCAAGCCGAACTTGAAAATTTAAAACTTTTAACGGCAGATAACGCCATTTTGCAATATGACAAATCTTTTATTTTAAATACCCAAAGTTTGTAATCTTAATTTAAACATGAACACCCTATTTTTTAACAACAAAACCCTATCCCTATCCACCCCAAAAATCATGGGCGTGCTAAACGTAACGCCTGATTCATTCTCAGACGGCGGACGTTTTAACAGCATAGACACCGCCTTACGCCATGCTGATGAGATGATACGCTGGGGCGTGGATATTATTGACATTGGCGGAGAGTCCACCCGCCCCAACGCCCCAAGTGTGGCAACTGATACCGAGCTTGATAGGGTTATCCCTGTGGTAGAGGCGTTGCGAGCGGAGTTTGGCAAAGATGTGTGGCTATCACTTGACACGAGTAGTCCTGCTGTCATGGAACAAGGCGTTCGTGCAGGGGCGGACATGGTCAATGACGTGCGTGGACTTCGCCGAGACGGGGTGTGCGATGTGGTCGCTCGCCTTGATTGCCCTGTGGTTATCATGCACTCACGGGGCGAGCCTGATACGATGACCCAGACGATGAACAGCCTTGCCAATTATGATGATGTGGTGCGTGAAGTCATAAGCGAGCTGGATAGAGACATTCAAAACGCCCTAAATGCAGGGGTCAGACGTGAAAACATCGTGATAGATGTGGGTATGGGCTTTGCCAAAAATCACGCTCATCATATCACGCTGATGCAACATTTGGATACTATCATTGCTCATTTTGGCTTGCCCATGCTGTTTGGTGTGTCTCGCAAACGCTTTTTAGGCGAGATTTTAAGTACATTTGTCCCTGCCCAAGACCACGCCCCAACCGACAGAGATGTGATAGGCACGGTTGCTCACCTATTTGCCATTCAAAAGGGGGCGAGCATTGTACGGGTGCATGATGTCGCTCACATGGCACAGGCGATAAAGATGTGGCAAATGCTAAAATAACCCTTGCAAAGTGGGCTGATATAAGGTAAAATACCGCCTTATTTTTGTCCTAGTCGTGTTCGTTAGTAAGTGCTATCAAGGGATAGCCACGGCACACAGGTTTATTGGAGAATGCGATGTACGCAGTTATCAAAAGCGGTGGCAAACAGCACCGTGTTAGCGTTGGCGAGACTTTGAAAGTTGAGCTTCTAAAAGCAGAAGTGGGTGCAACCCTAAACATCGAAGATGTGCTAATGGTTGTGAATGGCTCTGGTGTAAAAATCGGTCAGCCTGTGGTTGCTGGTGCCAGCGTGGTTGCAGAAGTGGTTTCTCACGGTCGTGGCAAAAAAGTGCGTATCGTTAAGCACCGTCGCCGTAAGCACTACCACAAAGAGCAAGGTCATCGTCAATGGTACACCGAGCTTAAAATCAACGCAATCAATGGTTAATTTATATACTTTATAAAAAGTATTCACAGGAGATATTCTCATGGCAACTAAAAAAGCTGGTGGTTCCACCAAAAACGGTCGCGATTCTAACCCAAAAATGCTTGGCGTAAAAATCTTTGGCGGTCAAGACGTTATTGCAGGTAACATTATCGTTCGTCAGCGTGGCACAGAGTTTCACGCAGGTGAAGGCGTAGGTATGGGTCGTGATCACACCCTATTTGCCCTAACCGAAGGCGTGGTAAAATTTGAGACCAAAGGTCAATTTAACCGCCGTTATGTGTCTGTTGTTGCAAAATAATTTTTGTTAAAACAGTTCAAAATCCCATAAGTGAAAGCTTGTGGGGTTTTTGTTTTGCTTGGAAAATTTATTTAACATAATCCTAATTTGGTATTATTGTTTAAAAAAATTTGAAATTTTGTAAGTATGGGGCGGATATTATTTGCCAATTGGTTTTGATTGATGATGATTGGGGTATGATTGTAGGGGCAAATTGCAATTTGCCCTATGTCAATTTAAGATTTGCCACTCGTTAAAATAACAAAAATGTGATATAATTGCCAGTTAATTTAAAAATATTTTGAGAAATTATGCGTTTTATTGATGAAGCTGTAATCAGCGTAAAAGCAGGCGATGGTGGTAATGGTATCGTGAGCTTTCGCCGTGAAAAATTCGTCCCAAAAGGCGGGCCAGACGGCGGAGACGGTGGCAAGGGTGGCGATGTCTATGTGATTGCCGATGACAACACCAACACGCTTGTGGATTTTCGCTATACTCGTAAATTTGAGGCCAAACGGGGCGAAAATGGTCGCTCAAAAAACTGCTCAGGCAAAGGGGCGGACGATGTGTATCTAAAAGTGCCTGTGGGGACGACCATTATTGATACCGACCTTGATGTCGTGATTGGCGATTTGACCGAAGTGGGGCAAGTGGTGCTGGTTGCCAAAGGTGGAGATGGTGGGTTTGGTAATACCCGCTTTAAAACGTCCACCAACCAAGCCCCCCGTAAAGCAATCCCCGGTTTTGCTGGCGAAGCCAAAAATTTAAAATTAGAGCTAAAAGTCGTGGCGGACGTGGGACTGATTGGCTTGCCGAATGCAGGTAAATCTACCTTTATCCGTCAAGTGTCGTCCGCTCGCCCAAAAGTGGCGGATTATCCCTTTACCACGCTTGTACCAAACTTAGGCGTGGTGGACGTGGGGACGCACCAATCCTTTGTGATGGCGGATATTCCGGGTTTGATTGAAGGGGCATCAGACGGGGCAGGGCTTGGCATTCGCTTTTTAAAGCACGTTGCTCGCACCAGACGGCTACTTCATATCGTGGACGTAAAACCCATTGATGAGTCAAATCCTGTGGAGAATGCACGGATTATCCTAAATGAGCTTGAAAAATTCTCTGCCGAATTATCCAAATTGCCCCAAATTTTGGTATTAAACAAAATTGACCAATTAGAAGATGATGAGATTGATGAAGTTTGTAACAATATCGTCAAAGAGCTAGACTGGCAGGGCGAAGTGTTTCGCACGTCTACCATTAGCGGACAAGGCGTGGACGAGATTAAATATCATCTCATGAACGAAATCGAAGAAGAGCAAGAGCGTGAAGCGGACGATGAAGAGTTTGCCAAAGCCCAAGCTGAGCGGTTTGCCCGTCTAGAAGAAGAAGTTCGCCATAACACCGAAATCCAAAAAGAAGCCTACCGTGCTAAGCGTAAAGCCGAGCGTGAAGGGCTATCGGACGATGACGATGATGATTGGAATGATGACGACTACGATGTGGCGGTGGAATACGCTCCGTACTGATGATGAGCTGATATAAGGAAATAGCATGGATAATTCGCCAAAACGTATCGTGGTAAAAATCGGCTCATCGCTTTTGACTAATAATGGTCGGGGGCTTGACCGCACCGCCATTTATGAATGGGCAAGACAAATCGCCACGTTGCACGCTCGTGGGATTGAAGTGGTGCTGGTGTCGAGTGGGGCGGTTGCCGAAGGCGTGGTTCGCATGAATTTGCCAGAACGCCCAAAAAAATTACCTGCCTTGCAAGCCTGTGCGTCCATTGGGCAAATGGGACTGATTGAGACATGGTGGCAGGCGTTAATCCAAAAAGGCGTGCAGTCATCTCAAATCCTACTTACCCATGACGACCTAGCTCATCGCTCACGCTATCTGAACATTAGCCAAACCATTAATCAGTTGGTGGATTGGCGGGTCGTGCCTGTCATTAACGAAAATGATACCGTCAGCTATGGCGAGATAAAATTTGGCGATAATGACACGCTTGGGGCGATGAGTGCGACCATGATAGGGGCGGATTTGTACATTATCCTAACCGACCAAGACGGCGTATTTACCGACAACCCACGCACCAATCCCAACGCCAAGCTCATCACGAGCGAGCGAGCCATGGCGGATTATCTGTTTGACGTGGCAGGGGACGGGGGTAAATGGGGGTCGGGCGGTATGCTCACCAAAATCCGTGCAGGGCGATTGACCGCCATGGCGAACTGCCCGACCATTATCGCCAATGGCAAAGTGGAAAATGTCATCGTGCGACTGGCGGACGGCGAGTCTATCGGTACACGGCTCACGACCGACCATGCCGACCGCCTTATTGCCAAAAAGCAATGGCTTGCCACGCACATTCGTATGGCAGGCACGCTCATCATCGATGACGGAGCGGTCAAGGCGATTACCGAACAGCACAAATCGCTATTGCCTGTGGGTGTGCTAGACGTACAAGGCGATTTTGACATGGGCGATGTGGTGGAGATTGTAAACACCCAAAAAGTACGGTTGGCGGTGGGTCAAGTCGGCTTTGATAGCAGTCAAGCCAAACAAATCACCCAAAAACACACCGATGAAGTCCTACAAATCCTAAACCTAAGCGACAACGACAAAGCCATTATGGTACACCGTGATGACATGGCGGTTTTATGATAGATATTTGAAATTTTAAAAATTAACTTAACTAAAAATTAACTTAACCAGTGGAATGACCATGACCCAGCAATTTGCCCCCTTAAAAAATGACCGCCTACTGCGTGCCTTGCGTTTTGAACCTGTGGATACCACACCTGTGTGGATGATGCGACAAGCAGGGCGTTATTTGCCAGAGTATAAAGAAGTGCGTGCCAAAGCGGGCGATTTTTTGAGTCTGTGCAAAGACACTGATATGGCGACCGAAGTTACCATTCAGCCGTTACGCCGTTTTGAGCTTGACGGGGCGATTTTGTTCAGTGATATTTTGACAATCCCTGATGCGTTTGGGCTTGGGCTGTATTTTGAAGAAGGTGAAGGACCTAAGTTTAAATACACCGTCCGCACCCCAATCGACCTTGAACGCTTGCCAAAAATTGACGTTAATAGTCAGCTTGACTATGTCATGAAAGCAGTAACCAATATCCGTAAAGAGCTAAACGGACAAGTGCCACTGTTTGGGTTTAGTGGTAGTCCTTGGACGCTCGCCACTTATATGGTGGAGGGCGGTTCTAGCCGTGAGTTTCGCCATACCAAAGAGATGATGTACGCCCGTCCCGAGTTTTTGCACGCTCTGCTTGCCAAAATCTCGGACGCTGTCGTGGATTATTTAGATGCTCAAATACACGCAGGGGCTCAGATTGTGCAGATTTTTGACAGTTGGGGCGGGGCGTTGGGTCATCGTCAATTTGTGGAATTTAGCCACAACTACAACCGTGAAATTATCGCCAAGCTCAAAGCCAAGCACCCTGATGTGCCTGTGGTGATGTTTACCAAAGGCGGGGGCTTGTGGCTTGACATACAGGCGGACAGCCAAGCCGACTGCTTGGGATTGGACTGGACAATGCCCCTAGATAAGGCAAGACGTGAGCTTAATGATGCTCAAAGAACTTTGACCGTCAAGCATAAAAAGCTACAACACCAAAAAGCCATTCAGGGCAATCTTGACCCTGCCACGCTTTATGGCTCGCCTGCCGACATCAAAAAGGCAGTGCATGACATGCTATCAGATGCCTATGTGAATGACAAAACGGGCTATGTGGCAAACTTTGGACATGGCATCACCCAATGGGTCAAACCCGAACACGCTAAGGTATTTGTGGATAGTGTGCATGAGTTTAGACTGTAAGCTACTTTAAAAAAATAAAAACAGGAAGAAAAATATGAACCGCACCCCAAAAGTTAGACACACTAACCTTTGGGGTGCTTTTTATGGC